>Ga0209333_1000013_pt1 | contig 104549 bp, 96 predicted proteins | sample BlaSpr_A8_OM2_O3_FD_187982 | JGI IMG/M metagenome (GOLD analysis project Ga0209333, IMG submission 187982) | Forest soil microbial communities from Thunder Bay, Ontario, Canada - Black Spruce, Ontario site 2_A8_OM2_O3 (SPAdes) (version 2) | ecosystem: Environmental > Terrestrial > Soil > Boreal... | reverse complement strand
GTTCGGCGCCCTGGGCGCGGTTGAGGGCATCGCGATCCTGGCCGGGACGCTCTGCGCCGGATTCCTCGGCCAGGCCGTCGGCATCATCCCGGTGCTGGCGGGTACGTCGTGGCTGGCTTCGCCATGCTGATCGTGCTGCGCACCGAGCGCACCGAGCCCGCCGCGGCCGCCGCTTCCTCCAGCGCACGGCTAACGCGAGTCATCGATGTACCAGAGGGTCGCATCTGAGCAGCGCATCTAAGCAGCGCATCTAGGCGGCTCATCGATTCATCGATTGGAGCTAGGAGGCGCCCTCAGGGAGCGGCGATGGAGTCCGGCGCGGTGGCCGCGACGCTGGCGAGGCGCCCGGCCAGCCACGCGATCCGGTCGCTGGCCAGGCTGTAGCAGATCGTGTTCCCCCGGCGCTGGGCTGTGACCAGCCGGGCCGCGCGCAGTACCTTCAGGTGAGCGGAGATGGTCGGTTGCGACACCTCGAAGAACTCGGTGAAGTCGCAGGCGCAGATCCCCGGCTCAGCCGCCAGCCGTTCCAGGATCCCCCAGCGCACAGGGTGGGCCAGGGCGCGAAACAGGTCGATCTCACCGGTCATGGGCCTAGCGTATAGCCTGACATCGATATAGCGTTGCCTCTATATAGATGGGAGGCAATGATGCTCGACCACAACGAGGCACACCGGGACGAGCACGTGCTGGACGAGAGCCTGGACCGGCTCGCGGCCACCGGTCCCGAGTTCGGCGGCGGCCTGTCCAACCATGGGCCGATGGGGGCGGAGGCGCTGATCCGGCTCGGCCGGCCTGACGACGTCGAACCCTGGCTCGACCGCTATATCCGCGGGCTCGAGGAGCCGCCCCGCGCCACAGACAGGATCACGGACGAGACGTGGCGTGAGGCGCTGGGCGTCCCCCGCCGGGTCGGCGACTGGGAGCTGTACCTGCGGGACCAGCTAGCCGACGAAGGGTGGCAAACCGTGCTGGCACGCTGGTGGCCGCAGCTGACGCCCGGCCTGGCCGCCTCCGCGACCCATGGGATCATCCGCACCTCGCACGCCGCGCGCAGTCTGGCCGCGGCCCAGACCAGCGAGCGGGTCGCCGAGCTCGCCCGCGGGCTGGCGTACTGGGCGGCGACCTACTTCGAAGTACCCGGGCCGGCCAGCACCGCGGGCCACCTGGACCTTGACGCGGCCGTGCGCAACCTGCCGGTGGCTGCCCGCCCGGATACGCAGGGCCTGATCACCGGCGGTATCCGAGCCCAGCTCGCGGGCGAGCCGCGCTTCCCCGCTGCGGTCGCCGCGCTCCGGCCGCCCGACGACGTGCCCGCCGACCTGCTTCGCCTCGGCATCACGTTCGCGCGCGTGTTCGTGGTCTACGGCCACAACCGGCCGATCGCCCTGCTGCACGCGGTGACCTCAACGGTCGCCGCCCGCTCCGTGCTCGGATTGCTGCCCGCCGACGTGGCCGGGCCGACCTACGACCGGCTGTGGCAGGTCGCGGCGGCCCTGTACACGAGCTTCGTGGCAGGCGCGACACCCGAACCGGTGCCCCTCACCGATCCGCCAACGCCGGCCGAGCTGACCGAGCGCGCCGTTGCGACCGACGACGTCCACGCGATCAAGCTGACCGAGGCGTGCCTTCGCCTGCACGCCGAGTGCCCTGATCCCGTGCTGCTGCACGCCGCGGGCCGCGCCAGCGAGTTGCTGGGCTGAGCCATGGCGGCCCGGCCGGCCGGCTCCCAGCATTCCTGTTTCTGGCGGTACACCGGTTGGGGCCGCGCTAGCTAGACTCAGGCTTGGTCGGCCTGCGGCGGTCCTGGAGAGACGATGACAACGTTCCTCAACGTCCTGTGCTGGACAGCCATCGCCTTCGGCGCGGTGGCCACCATTCTGACGCTGATCAGGCTGACCGTGGGCGACGCGGCGCGCGGAAAGGCCAAGCCGGGCGCGCGGGCCAGCGCGTGGCGGCTCTTGTGTTACAGCCTCGGAGTGATGCTGGGTTCGGCTGGCGACCTGATTAACGGGACGGCCGCGTGGGTGCCGATCGGCCTTTCCCTCTGCCTCATAGGCTTCGCCTTCATCTGGGATATGCGCCTGCAGTTCGGACCCGCTTCCCACGCTTAGGGAGCGGCCGGTTGCGCCGCCCGGCGTGGCAACTGGGATCGCCGCCCGGCGTGGCAACTGGGCCACAGCGCGACCCTCACTTCGATGATCAGCCGCAGACGGCTGACCTGCTCCGCCCGCGTGTCGCTGCGGAATAGATTGCGGCCGCTGGGGCAAAATATGACTAGGCCCCTCCATGTATGAGATGGAGGGGCCTAGTTGGCCTTGCGGTCCCCGGGCGCCGATTGCTCGGCTGCGGTTGGCCCGCGCGGCCTGCCACCGATGTCGAGCACCCGCCCGAAGCTCCGGTTTCCCGGCCCTCCTGACGTCCCCGGGGTCTCCCCCGGTAGGTGCCCGTCTTCCGTGGTGACAGCCTTTCTACGCCCACGTTGACCTGCGGCACAAGGGTTTTCCCGTAGCTCTTTCAAGATTCTTTGGCCATCCACAGGACAGCGGGCGTTGTCCCCCGTTCACGCCCGCTTTTCCACCGGGTAATCCACAAGATGATCCACAGCCGCGTTCACGAGGAGCAGGTGCGGACGGCCCGCCGCTGTCACGACGAGCCGACGCGGGCGGCCCGCCGCGGTCACGAGGAGCGGGCCCGGATCGCGTCGACGAGGGCAGGGAGCACCTGGTTCAGGTCGCCGATCACCGCATAGTCGGCGCGCGAGATGATCGGCGCATCCGGGTCGGTGTTGATCGCCACGATGTGCTTGGAGCTCAGGCAGCCGGCCATGTGCTGAATCGCCCCGCTGATCCCGCAGGCCAGGTACAGCTCCGGCGTTATCCGGGTGCCGGTCTGGCCCACCTGCTGCTTGTGCGGCCGCCAGCCTTCGCTGGTCACCACCCTGGACACCCCGACAACGCCGCCGAGCAGCCCGGCGAGCTCCTCGAGTACGCCGAATCCGTCGGGTCCGCCGACGCCGCGGCCGCCGCCGACCACGACCCGCGCCGTGGCCAGCGACACCCCGGCGCTGCGTTCGGCCGACTCGGTCGCCCGCACCAGCAGGTCGGCGTCGTCGAGCTCGGGGCGCCAGGCGTGTACCGCGGTGGCGGCGGGCTCGGCGACCGGGGCGGCGGCCACGGCATCGACCGCGACGGTGAGCAGGGCCGGTGTAACGTCGAGGACCGCGTCCTCGAGCAGGCTGCCCGCCCAGCGGTGCCGGACCAGTTCGAACGCTCCTTCGGCGTTGCGCGCGGCCGTGACGCAGTTCGCCACCATGGGCAGGCCGGTGATCGCGCCCAGGTGCGCCATGACCTCGCTGCCGTGGTCGGTGCCGGCCGCAACCACCGCGGTCGCGGACAGCTCGGCGGCCAGCCCGGCCAGCGCGCGCGCCCACGCCTGCGGCGCGTATCCGGTGAGCTCGACCGCGTACGCGTCGCCCGCCCCGTACTCCGACAACTTCGGCTCCGCCGCGGAGGCGTCCCCGAACACAACCGCGGCCACCCCACCAGTACCACCGGCCACATCGGTGTCTGTCGGTCCCGCGCCGCCGTCCGTGAATGCACCGTTCGACGGGTCAGAGGCCGCCTTTTGGTACATCCATGGTCCTGACGAAGCCGCCAGCGCGCGGGCGAAGGTCAGGGCGCGCAGCGACACGTCGGCCACGCCGCCGTCGACTGCCTGCTCGATCAGGCACAGCACGGTCATGACAGGATCCCCAGCTCATCAAGCAGTGCGACCAGCGCGGGCACAGCGTCGGCGCCATTGCCGAGGATCTCAGCACGCTTTGACTCGCCAGCCGGAACGCGCAGCCCCGTCTTGGTCAGGCCATCGGCACGCCACTGTGGTGCGCGGGTTTCGATCGTGGCCCGTTTGGCCCGCAGCCGGCCCGGGAGCGAGGGATACCTGGGCAGGTTGATGCCCTCCTTGACCGAGACGACCGCGGGCAGCGGGATGTCGAAGACTTCCTCGGTGCCGCGGTACTCGCGCTTCGCCCGGGCTCCCGCGTCGGTGACCTCGAGGTTCTTGATGCCGGTCACGCAGGGCAGGCCGAGCGCGTGCGCCACCCGGACGGCGACCTGGTAGTCGCCGGTGTCGGCCGCCTCGTTGCCGAACAGCAGCAGGTCGTAGGGGAGATTGGAGGCGGCTGCTGCAGCAGGGTCGGGGGCAGGGGACGCGGCCGGGTCGGGGAGAGCCGGGACGGGGGACGTGGCCGGGTCGGGGAGAGCCGGGACGGGGGACGTGGCCGGGTCGGCGGCGGCACCGGTGACCTCGGCCACGATCGCCTCGGCGGTCGCGATCGGGCCCCATTCCCGGCCGTCGGTCTCCAGCAGCACCGCCCGCGTGGCGCCGAGCGCCAGCATGTCGCGCAGCTGATCGGCGGCGGCCGGAGGGCCGAGCGTGAGCACGGCAACGCTGCCGCCGTGCCGCTCGACCAGGCGCACCGCCTCCTCCACCGCGCACTCCTCGTGCGGGCTGACCGTGAACCCGGACATCCGGGTGTCCACGTCCTGGCCGTCGGCGGTCACGACGATCTTGCCGCCGACCATCGGGACGCGCTTGACGCAGACGGCGATCTCCACGATTGTGCCTCCCGCTCCTCAGCTCCTGACCCGCTCGTTATCCGGGTCGAACAGCGGCGTGGAGCCCGCAACCGCGACCGTGACCGGGTACTGCTCGCCCAGGTACTCGACGGCCAGCCGGTTGCCTTCCACCGCGTACTCGGCAGGCAGGTAGGCCATCAGCAGGTGCTTGCCCACCGAGGGCCCGGATCCCGCGCTGGTCACGTACGACGGGCGGCCCTTGGCGTCGACCAGCGGCTCGCCGGCGGCGGTCAGGACCGGCTCGCCGCCGAGCATGTAGCGAAGCTGGCCGGACGCGGACCGGTGGTCGTCGACGGTCAGCGTGCACAGCACCGCGCACGGCGGCGACGAGCGCTGCGCGAGGTAGGCGTCCTTACCGAGGAACTCCTGCTCCTTGACCTTGGGCCGGGTCATCCCGGCCTCGACTAGGTCGTAGGAGCCGTCGAGCTCGGCGCCGTACGCGCGGTACCCCTTCTCCAGCCTGCCCGTGGTGCCGTAGACGCCGATGCCGACCGGCACCAGCCCGTGCGGCTGGCCGGCCTCCCAGACCGTGTCCCAGACCCGGCGGCCCTCCTCGATCGGCGCGTACAGCTCCCAGCCAAGCTCGCCGACGTAGGAGATCCGCGACGCGAGCACGGTCACGCCGCCGAGTTCGATCTCCCGGCAGGTGCCGAACTTGAACCCGTCGTGTGACATGTCGGCCGGGGTCACCGACGACAGCACGTCCCTGGCCCGCGGCCCCCACAGGCCCAGCGTGGTCCAGGCCGACGTCTGGTCGGCGATCACTGCTTGCGCCCCACCCGGCCCGACCCCCGCCCCACCCGGGCCGCCCTCTTGTCCGGGCAGGTGGTCGGCGAACCACTTCACGTCCATCATCCCGGTCGCGCCGCCGGTGACCACGCGGAACCGTTGCGGCCCCAGGCGCATGATCGTCAGGTCGCCGCGGAAGCCGCCGCGCTCGTCGAGCAGCGAGGTGTAGATGACCCGTCCCGCGCGCACGTCCAGCTGAGCGACCGCGACCGACTGCACGGCAGCGAGCGCGCCCGGCCCGACGATGTCGAACACCGCGAACGCGGACAGGTCGACGAGCCCGCACGCGTCACGCATCGCGAGGTGCTCGGCGTTGATGATCGGCGACCACCAGCGGCTCTCCCACTCCGCCTCGCGCTCCATCAGCCGCCCCGCGTACCGTTCAAGGAGGACGTCGTTGGAGGCGTACCAGTTCGGCCGCTCCCACCCCGCGGTCTCGATGAACACGGCGCCGAGGTCTCGCTCCCGGTCGTAGACCGGGCTCAGCCTGACCGGGCGCCCCGACTCCCACTGCTCGGCGGGGTGCACGATCCCATACATCTTGTTGAAGCCCTCGCGGGCCCGCGCAATCACGTGCGCGGTGGTGCGCTGGTGCCCGTAGAACCGGGAGATGTCGGCCTCGTGGATGTCGATCTCCGGCGCGCCGCCGCTCATCCACTCGGCGGCGGCCCGGCCGATCCCGGGCCCTTCCTTGATCCAGCTCGCCGCGACCGACCAGAGCCCCGGCACCTCGGGCGTCTCGCCGATCAGCGGGTGCCCGTCCGGCGTCATCGAGATCAGCCCGTTGATCGCGTAGCGGATGCCCACCCGCTCGTCGCCGAGCAGGTCCGGCATCAGCTCCAGGGCCTGCATCAGCTGCGGATCGAAGTCGTCCTGGGTGAACGGCATCTCGGTCGGCGAGAGCGCCGCCTCCTCGATCGAGGGGATGTCGTCGGGCGCCACGATGATCGGCCGGTGCGCGTACGAGCCGACCTCCATGTCACCGCCGTGCTGTCGCTCGTACATGTTCGTGTCGACGTCCCTGACGATCGGGTAGCTGATCTCGCCCGGGGTGTCCGCGAACAGCGGGACCGGGCCGACGCTGATCATCTGGTGCGCGATCGGGGTGAGCGGGATCCTGGCCCCCGCCATCCGCGCGATCCGTGGCGCCCAGACCCCGCAGCAGATCGCGCAGACGCTGGTCTCGATGTCGCCCCTGGTGGTACGGACCGCGCTGACCCGCCCGGCGGCGTCGGTGTCGATGCCGAGCACCTCGGCACCGGCCAGCACCGTCAGCGCGCCGAGCCGCGTGGCGTTCTCGCGCATCAGCGTCCCGGCGCGCAGCGAGTCGACGACGCCGACCGTGGGGAAGTGGGCGCCGCCGAGGATCACGGACTCGTCGAGGTAGGGAACCAGCTTGGCCACCTCGGCCGGGGAGATCAGCTGCGCGGGTATCTGCCAGGCCTTCGCCTGCGTGCACCGCCTGCGCAGTTCCTGCATGCGGGCCTCGGTCCTGGCGACCTCGATCCCGCCGCTCTGGATGAACACGCCGAGCGCCTCGTACTGCTCGGTGCTGTCGGCGGTGAGCTCCATCATCATCTTCGAGTACTCGATCGGGAAGATGAAGTTCGACGCGTGCCCGGTCGACCCGCCCGGGTTCGGCATCGGGCCCTTGTCGAGCAGCACGAGCTCGCGCCAGCCCAGGCGCGCGAGATGATACGCGAGGCTGTTACCGACGATGCCGGCCCCGATGATCACGGCGCTTGCCCTATTCGGGGTGTCGCTCATGGTGCTCATTCACGCCCTTCGAGGTTCTGCGGGTCAAATCGAGCCAGACCCCGCCGCCCGAACGGGGCAGGCGGGGCCGGCTGTGTGTGCTGTCGGTTGATGACGCTGCCTACTCGACCGGGATCTCCTTGTTGATCAGGCCGAGGTCGATCCCCTGCCGCCTGCGCACGATCCGGGCCACCACGAAGATGACGATGGCCAGGACGTACATCGCGGCCATGTAGAGCAGCGAGTCGTGGCTGTTGACGAAGTAGTTGTCGTTCCACAGCCACTCGACCAGGTTGTACACGAGCAGCGCGATCGTGATCCAGCCTGCCACCGGCACGATCGGGACGCCGAAGAGCTTGATCCGGCTGGCCGGAGAGGCTCGCCATAGGTCTTTCTTGATGAACGGCAGGAGCACGACGGCGATCGCGCTGAACAGGTAGGTCACCGCGATGACGAGGGTTGCGTCGAGTGTGTAGGTCCGGAACGTCGTCGAGTACGCGTAGATCGCGCCCAGGATCACGGCCGGCACGAGCATCAGGACCAGCGAGTAGAACGGCACCTTCCGCTTCTCGGATACCTCGGCCGCCCGGTCCGGCAGCACCCGGTCGAAGGCGGCGGCGAAGATGACCCGGGTCGAGGACAGGAACAGCGTGCCCACCCAGCCGAAGAACCACAGGCTCAGCACCAGCAGCAGGATGACCTGGAACGCGGTGTTGTGCACCAGCCAGCCGGCGAACAGGAACGGGTACGGCCAGATGCCGAACTGCGGGGTGGCGTTGTAGTCCAGCGAGTTCAGGTTCTGGTAGAAGCCCCAGCCGACGGTCTTGGCAATCAGCAGGAAGAAGATCACGGTCAGGATCACGGTGATCCACAGGCCGATGAACATGCCGCTGAACACGCGCCGGAAGTCGCTCGCGCCGCGGATCTCGCCGTACAGCGTGGCACCCCAGTTCGGCCACAGGATGAAGAACATCATCGCGGGAACCAGGAGCATGGTCGGCCCCAGCGGGCCGAATCCGAACGGCGAGGTGGTGTAGCCCGCCTTGACGGCCGCCTGGTTCGTGGCCGCGTAGGCGTTCTTGACGCCGAACATGTGCTGCGCCTCGTAGTTGAACGAGCTGATGAAGCTGGCGTGCGAGTTGAACAGCAGCAGGCCGACCACGACCGCGAACCCGATCAGGCCGCCGATGAAGCACCACTTCTGGATCCGGGCATAGCCGCCCATGCCGAGCGAGACCAGGAAGCCGGCCAGCACGATCGTGATCACCGTGACGATGAAGATCCCGTTGTTCGTGCCGAACCAGGCGTAGCCGCCGCCCGGCCAGGTCCACTTCAGCGTGGCCCAGATTGGCTGGAAGAACTGGACCGAGAGGATGTTGCCGTAGATCGGCGCCCACAGCCAGAGGATGAACCACCACCCGGTCGCGGCCATGACGAAGCCGATGCCGCTGCCCAGGATCCTGGTCTGCCAGACGTAGTCGCCGCCGGCCCTGGGGATCGTGACGATGAGCCCGGCGTACGCGATCACCAGGAACGACACCCAGATCCCGGAGATGACCACCGACGTGAGCAGCTGGCCCTTGGGGAACGCCGGGCCGGCAAAGGTGAATTCGTAGATTCCCAGCGTGACGAAGTTCGTCGCCAGGCACGCATAGATCAGCGAGTCCCGGACCGACCAGCCCCGGACCAGACCTGTCGCCTTGCGCAAAAAGAGTGTCGGGGCCTCGCCGCCGACAGCCTCTGTGGCCATAGCTGCCTCCAAGTCACGGGCTCTTCGCGGCCCGGCCACCCCGGTAAATGAAAATCAGTAGCTATCTCGGCTATCAGCCGTTGACGAGCAAGTACCTTTGGACTTTTCCTTTCTTGGCGTTGAGGTCGATGACCGCACCCTGCAGCACGCCGTCGCCGTACACGCTGCCGGGGTTCATCGCGAGCGTCCGGCCCATCTTCTTCACCGCGCGGCTCTCGTGGATGTGGCCGTGTACCGAGAGCATCGGCTGATGCTGCATGATCGCGTCCCTGACCGCTTTCGATCCGACCGGCTTCATCACCGCCCCGCCGTGGATCGGCCGCAGCGTGGAGTCGAGGGCGGGAGCCTCGTCGAGCCCGGTGCCGTACGGCGGCGCGTGGAAGTTGAAGATCGCCCGGCTCATGTCCGGCACCTGGCTGGCCAGCGCCTCGATCTTGGCCGCGAGCTCGGGTTCGGGTGCCTCCCGGAACGTGTCCCACGGGGTCGGATTGGTCCAGCCCATCGAGACGAGCGAGAAGCCATCCAGGTCGAGCAGCTTGCCTTCGGCGAAGCTCACACACGGCGACTGCTCGATGATGTCGTCGATCTCCCAGATGTCGTCGTTGCCGCCGTTCAGGATGCACGGGATCTCGCCGCCGCGCAGCTTGCCGTCGGCCATGTCCAGCCACCGGTCGAGGCTCTCGGTCATCTCGACCGTGAACCTGCGGTCGACCGCCCCCTCCTCCTGGCTCAGGTGCTTGAGCTCGTCCGGGCTGACGACGGCGGGGTAAGACCCGGCGTTGCGGATCTGCTTCTTGATGTTGTCGAGTTCTTCGGCCGTCTCCAGCGTGTACTCCTGGCCACGCACCGTGACCTTCCAGCGTCCACCCTGCTCGACGATCGGCACCATGACTTTGCCGGTGACATCACCACCGAGGATCACCATGTCGGCCTTGTAGAACGCCGCGGAATTCAGGAATTTCCGCCAGCAAACCTCGGAACCATGAATATCGGTGGCAAAGAAGATCTTCATAGCACCACCACACCTATTGATGCGCTTCCTGTGCAACGGTGTAGCATTCGACGCAACTTGGCGTCAAGGGTCCGGGCCTTGCAAAGGCCCGGCCAACTGGGCAAATGGCCGCAGGCGCTCCGCGCCTGCGGCTGTCCGGAGTGAGGCCGTTACCCCAGAGGGTTTAGGGGATACCGACGGTTAGGGCCGTATGCGGCGCTGCCGATACGGGGTTCGGGAGTGCCAACGGTTCGGGCCGAGCGCGGCCTGTATCCGTGAGGGGTTCGGGGGGAACGCGGGGGGCGGAGCCCCCCGCGGGTCAGTGATCCACCTCTTCGGGCAGCTCGTACCAGCGGACGCGGTCGCCGACGTTCGCCCGCAGCTTCCACTTGACGCCCTTCGGCGCCGACTCAGCCAGCTCGAGCAGGTACGCGGACTGCGCGATCGCGTCGAACGGCGGATCGGGCGGCAGCAGCTCTGGGTGCTCGGCGGCCAGCGTGGGCAGCTTCTTCAGGCTGCCGGTGACTGTCCGCCACCAGCCCCAGTCGGCGCCGAGCAGCTTGCCGAAGCGGTCGCTGTCGATCGAGGCACCGCTCTCGGAGCCTGCCGCGCCGCTCCCGCTCACCGGCACGCCGCTGAGCAGGTGCAGGGTGTCGCGCGCGTCCTTCTCGTTGAGCTCGACGATCTGCAGCTTGGACAGCAGCACGTCCACCGCGTCGACCGTCAGCGGCAGCCTGCCGAACGCGGGCCGGAAGTCGAGCGTGTGGCACATGGTCAGCCGGTCGACCATGACGTCGATCGGGCGCCCGGACGGGGCCGTGAAGTACATCTGCCGGTCGCCGTTCAGGTTGTTGAACCGCCGGTCCGGCTGGCAGCCGCTCTTCTCCAGATAGGCGACGACGTTCTTGCGGCCCTTGGACATGCACGCGAAGTCCATGTCCTGCCCGATCCGCAGCCGCGGCGGAAAGCCCGGGCACAGCACGCGCACCGCAAGACCGCCGAGCAGCTTCAGGCCGAGGCCCGCGTCGGTGGCGCCCTGGGCCAGCGCGATCGCCTCGGGGAGCGGGTCGTCTGCGGGGCCGGCCTGTGCGGGCCGGGTGGGCTGGGCGGGCTCGGGACTGTTCTCGCTTGCCACGGCTCCCCTCCTCATGCTGGGATGACGCGCACGTCATCGGCACAATACCGCCGACGCCGGACAATGGCCCCTTTCCGCGGCGTTGACGGGGCCCCGGCCGCATGGCCATCCTGGTTGCGTGTCCCGGGCTGAGGTTGCCGCTGGCGCAACCTACCAATCGGCGGAGCGCGTCCTTGCGCTTCTGACCAGCTTCGACGACACCCGGGTCGAGCTCAGCGTCACCGAGATGGCCGCCTCGCTGGGAGTGCACAAGTCAACCGCCTCGCGCCTCGCCGGGGTGCTGGAGCGGGCGGGCCTGCTCACCCGCTCGGGCCGCAGGTTCCGGCTTGGCCTCGAGGTCATCAGGCTGGGCACGCTGGCCATGCGCAGCACCGACTTCGTGGCCTCGATGCAGCCGCCCATGGAAAAGCTGTCCCAGCAGACCGGCGAGACCGTGAACCTGGCAGTGCCCGACGGGGCGCACGTCCTCAACGTTGCCGAGGTCCCGAGCACGTTCCTGCTGAACAGCTCCGGCGGCTGGATCGGGCGGCGCACGATGCCGCACGCGGTCGCCAACGGCAAGGTGCTGATGGCGTACGGCGCGCTCGGCGTGCCAGAGCACCTGGAGCGGTACACGGCCAAGACCATCACCGACCACGACGCGCTGAACGCCGAACTCGCCACGGTCCGCCGGAACGGCTACGCGACCGCGGTCGCCGAACTCGAGGAGGAGCTGGTCGCCGTCGCGTCGCCGGTCTTCGGCGGCACCGGGGCCTGCGTCGCCGCGCTGTCCGTGTCCGGGCCCGCGTTCCGGATGCAGCCCGAGTCACTGGAAAAGCTCGGCCGACTGTGCGCCGAAGCGTAACGGGAGTTAGCCAAAGGGAGTCTCGGCATGCGGGAGTACCTGCTGTACATCGACGGTACCTGGCGGTCGGGCGGTGCCGGATCGACGGCGGCCGTCAGCCCCTCGTCGGGTGAGACGTTCGCCACCGTGGCCGTGGCCAGCCCGGTCGACGTCGACGACGCCGTCGATGCGGCCGCGGCAGCCTGGCCAGAGTGGGCGGGCGCATCCGCGTTCGAGCGGGCTGGCTGGTTTGGCAAGGTCATCGCGGGCATCGGGGCCCGGCGGGAGGAACTGGCCCGCGCGCTGACCCTCGACCAGGGCAAGCCGCTGGCCGAGGCGTTTGACGAGGTCGACGAGCTCGCCGAGTACTTCAGGATGGCCGCGGAGGATGCCAAGCGGCGCGCTGGGGCGCTGCCCGCCTCAGTCTCGGCCGACCGGCGGATCCTCACGCTGCGGATGCCGCTCGGGGTGGTCGGCGTGGTGAGCCCGTGGAACTGGCCGTACACGATGGGCGCCGAGGTGTTCGCGCCCGCGATCGCGGCCGGCAACACGGTGGTCTGGGTGCCGGCGCCGTCGACGACCGCGTGCTGCGCGATCCTGGCCGAGGTGATCGCCGACACGGGCATGCCGGCCGGGGTCTTCAACTTCGTGCCAGGGCCCGGCCCCATAGTCGGCGACTCGCTGGTGGCCCATCCGCGCGTGGCCGGGGTGGGCTTCGTGGGCTCGGTCGAGACCGGCAACCAGGTAGCGGTGCGGGCCGCGGGCAAGGCGCAGCTGCTCGAGCTCGGTGGCAACGGGCCGATGGTGATCCTCGAGGACGCCGACCTGGAACTCGCCACGGCCGCGTCCCTCGAGGCCGCGTACCTGTGCGCCGGCCAGAGCTGCACAGCGGGCGAGCGGTTCCTGGTGCACGCCGCGGTGCGGGCGGAGTTCACCGAGCGGGTCGTGGCCGCGACCAAGGCGAGCGTGCGGCTCGGTGACCCGTTCGACCCCCAGACCACGATGGGCCCGCTGAACAACGAGGCCACCGCCGCCAAGTTCGACCGGCACATCGCCGACGCCGTCGCGGGCGGCGCGCGGATCTGCTGCGGCGGCCGCCGGGCCGCCGGCTTCCCCACCCAGCTCTACGCCGAGCCGACCGTGCTCGACGGGGTTACCCCGGGCATGGCGATCGAGCGGGAGGAGACGTTCGGGCCGGTCGTGCCCGTGGTCGAGGTGCGGTCGGCGGCCGAGGCCCTGGAACTGACCAACGCCTCGCCGTTCGGGCTGACCGCCGCGGTGTTCACCGCGGACCTGGAACGCGGTCTGGCGTTCGCCGAGCGGGCCAGAGCCGGCTGGGTCAACATCAACGCCTCGACCAACCTGTGGGAGTCGCATCTGCCGTTCGGCGGGCGGGCCGGCAGCGTCAGCGGCCGGGGCCGGGTCGGCGGCGCCTACCCCATGGACACGTTCACCGAGCCGAAGACGGTCACGTTCCCGGCCCCGGGTATCGGCAGCAAATAGCGGTTTGGATTTGTCCGACGATCACCGGACGTTTCTAAACCGCCCATTGTGGCTGGCCTAGCCGGACTGCTTTCCGTAGTCGACGGTCAGCCAGTGCTCCGGGCGCATCCGGATCATCACGTTCTCGCCGGCCGAGTCGGGGTTGCTGGCCACGTACTGATCACCGCCCTCCGGGCCGAGGTAGCGGCGGGCCATGGCCAGCCGCTCGTCGAGATCCAGTTCCTCGATCTCGACCGGCCCCTCGACGGTCACGTACCGGTACGGCGGGTTCTCGTCCTGTACGCACAGACTCATCCGGCCGGCGGCCGCGAGCGCCACGCCCTTGCGCGAGCCGCGGGCGGTGATCACGCTGACCAGGCCTCCGGGCTCGTAGTCGTACCAGACGGGCGCGGCGAGCGGCGCCCGGTTCCCGCGCCCACCCTCCCCTTCATCCACGCTCAGCACACCGACGTGCACCCCGGCAAGGAACTGCTCCCGCTCGGCAACGCTCATCGCGTACGACATGCCCGTCTCCCTCGATCGGCCCGGCGTGGCCCTCCGATTCTCGCAGAGCCGTCTGCGCCACCCGGAGTTGTGGCTGGCCGACGGCGGCCGCAGGATGGTCAGCCATGGAGATCGCGATCGAGCCGATGAGGCTGTCCGACATGGCCACGGTGCTGGCCGAGCTCGACCGGTTCTGGGGCGGCCGTGATATGCGCTTCCTGCACCAGAAGGTGTTCGTGCAGGAGTTCGGCGACACCTGCCTGGCCGCGCGCGGCCCGGACGGCCGGATCGCCGGCTACCTGATCGGGTTCCCGGCGCCGCGGGGCCTCGGCTACATCCACGCCGTCGCGGTGCGGGACGAGGCCCGCGGAACCGGCTGCGGGCAAGCCCTGTACCGGGCGTTCGCCACGGCGGTGGCCGAGCAGGGGGCGGACCGGCTGAAGGCGATCACCAGCGTGACCAACACCGGGTCCGTCGGCTTCCACCGGCGGCTCGGCTTCGACGTCAGGCAGGTCGAGGACTACGACGTTCCGGGTGTTCCGATGATGGTCATGACCCGCCCGCTGCCGTGGACGTCCGCATCGGCCAGCGCCGCCCCAAGCTAACCGGGAACGGCTATCTGAGCACGACACGCTCACCATCGATGTCGGCGATGATCTCCAGCCTTCCGCCAAGGGCCCGCACGTAAGCGGCGAGCGTCCGGACTTCGGTCGCGCCTGGCTCGGCGCGCTCAATGGCGGAGACTCGCTCCTGGCGGACGTTCATACGCCCCGCCACCTGCGCCTGCGTCAACCTCATCCGCTGCCGGGCCTGCGCCAGGGTGTGGGCACGATGGCGGGCCACGAGAGCGGCGGCCCCGATCTCCACCTCGGTCTCTTCGCCAGGAAAGAACTCGTCAAGAAACGATTCTGCGTCACAGGCGATGAACACACCGGGCGGCGCCACGGCCCCGGGCGCGGCACCATGCTGTGCCATGGCCAGGCGGCTCGCCGCGAGCCGTATCACCTCCTGGTATTCGTCCAGTGACCGGCCCGGATCCTCGACCCACGCCAGCACTACCGCCGTGTCCTCAGGCTCAACCGCGAACAGCAGGCCAGCGCGCAGGCGGCCGGGAGCACCCGGGCGCAGCTCCATCAGGCCGGGCGGAATCGCGCCGCCTTCGTCCGCGCGCCCGGAGTCGCCCTCGGCAGTCGGCGTGCGGTCCGGAGTCTCTTCCCGGAGCTCGCTGACCGCCGCCGGGGCATTGCCCGCCGCGGAAGAAATCTCCGCCTCGGCATCCGTCACTTCCAGATCGCCGGCGTCCTCGCCGATTTCAGCCAATGCCTCACGGACGCTCCGGGATGCCTCATCGGCCGCGTAGCTGGCCTTGATCGTCTCCTTCCGGGTCCGGAACGCATCGACCTTGGCTTGCAGCCGCTGGCTGGCGGCGGTGAGCCTTTCCTCCTCGCCCCTTAGGGCCCCAAGCTGATGGCGCAGCTCGGAGAGTTGCTCCTGGACCGCTGCCGCCCGGGTTTGCGCATCACCGGCCAGATCCTGCCGCCCGGCGTCAAGCGCGTCCTGGCCTTGCCTGACGAGCTTCGCGGCACTTTGCTCCAGCTGACTGACCTGGAGCTCGACGCGCTTACGCGAGGTCGCGACGTCGGCGACGCCGCGGCGGACCCGCTGCAACATTTCCAGCTGGCGCTCGTAGGAGTAGTCGAGGGCCTCCCGGGGATCATCCGGCGACCGGAGCACGGACTCTAGCGGCAGGACCAGCGGCGGGCCGAGACTCTCACCTGCCTCGAGCACCGCCAGTAAAGCCTCGCCGATCACGCGGGCCACTTCGGGCTCGGTGCCCCGGAGGTCGGTCAGCCAGTCGCGGACCTGGGTGTGTATGCGTAGCCGATAGCCCATGGCGTTGTCTCCTGAGAGCAGTACTTACACGTACTGTGCCACCGGCCCCCGTCACCTGCAACGCGCCGACCTGGTTGCCCTCTAACGTCTTACGGGCGATTTCTCGTGCCTGGCCACCCAGAGCCCCAAGCCAGTGTGGCCATTTCATAATTGCCGGCAATTCGCACGGAATGGCTGTAACGTCCGCTAACTTAGTGTCGGCCGGCATCGCCTTGACAATGTCTTGCGCATGCACCAAGATCAGTCGATCCCCCCGTTATAGAAATGCACATCGCGATACGGGGGGATGCGGTGACAGTGCCGGCCCAGGGCGCCGAGGGTTTGGTCGGGCGTGGGGGCGTCTTCCATTATGAGCAGAGCATCCCGCCGGCCTAAGCATGCTTACTATCCTGATATACGTTCTGATCCTCTGGAGCATCATCGCGCTCGCATGGCTGGGGGCGTGGTGGCTGAGGCGGCGTGGCCCGGACACGTCCGGGCAGTTCACCAACACCGCCGTTTTTGTCGGGTTCTTGTTCGGGTTCCTGCTCACCACGCTCCAGGTATTCGCGACCAACCACTATTCTGACGCCCGTTCCCAGGCTCAGTCCGAGCCGACGAGCCTGGTGACGATGTACGACGACCTCGGCGTATTTCCGCCGCATGTGAGCGCAACGGGGCGTCGCGACGTTATCTGCTACATGTGGTCGGTCGCCGAGGGTGACTGGAAGGCACAAGAGCGGGGGGACACTCAGGAATCGCGCAACACGGTCGTGTGGGGTGACCGCCTGCGTAGTTTCAGAAATACGCTTCCCCAGAACTCGCCTGCAACCCAGGCCGGATCTGCACGGGTCAGCACGGACCTGACCGACGCGGGCACTGCACGCCAGCAGCTTCTGTTCCTGGCTCAACCTCAGATACCGGCAATCCTGTGGGTTGTCGTGTTCGTCAGTGGCGGCCTGCTGATTTTCTTGCAGGTCAGCGACTCGCAATCGCAGGGAAAGATCGCCAGGCGCTCAATGCTGACTGCAGTGATCGTGCTGATGACCCTCGAGGTCGCTTCGCTTGGCGTCCTCGACCGCCCGTTCTCTCCCGTCGCCCGGATTCAGCCAACCGCAATGACAACCGCCATCGGACTGCTTGAGGCCGGCCGCACCGGGCAACCTACCCCGCAGGACTGTGATCGGTTGGCGACGACCAACCCGTAGCCCGCGGGACTTGCACTGCACCATTGCCGCCCATCGCCTGCCGCTCGCCGGCCCCTGGCTGCCCTGTCAGCTGCGGATCACCTGGAGGGTGGCGAGCGTGGGATCCGCGGCATACGCGATGCGGCCGCCGTCGGCATGGACCTCGCGCAGCGCGTTCAGGGCGGTGGAGGTTATCAGTTCGCCGGGCGCGAGCACCGGGACGCCCGGCGGGTAGGGCGCGATCAGCTCGGCGCTGACCCTGCCGACGGCGGCGTCGGCAGGGACGGTCTCGTTCGGCGCGAAAAACGCCTCCCGCGGCGCGAGCACCGTCTCCGGCACCACCGTCCACGCGGCTCCGGCGGCCGGGTGCCGCGGCGCGCCGCGATGCCGCTCCACCGCGGCGGCGAGCACCTCGGTGAACGCGGCGATCTGGTCCTCGTCGTCGGCGATCGTGATGATCGGGACGATCGTGTCGCGGTCGGCCATCTCCACCGGCATCCCGGCCGCGAGCAGGTCGGCCTCGACGGCAATCCCATGTGCGCCGGTCCCGGCCAGCAGCACGACCAGCTTCGTCGGCTCCACGCCCGGCCCGTCGAGAACGTCGAGGCCCGGCACCTGCCGCAGCCGGAGGCGGGCCGCGGCCACGCCGCGCAGCAGCCGGGCACACAGGTCCTTGCCGTCCCGCGCCAGCAGCGCCCTGGCCGCGTCGGTGCTCGCCATGATCGAGCCCGCCGGGCTGGTGGTGTGTGTCGCGTCGAACGCCCGCTCCAGCCGCGCCGGGTCCAGCCGCTCGGTCCTCGCCATCACCAGCGAGGCCTGAGTGCAGGCCGGCAGCGCCTTGTGCGCGCTGGTCACCATCGCGTCGGCGCCAGCGGCGAGCGCGTGCGGCGGCAGGTCGGGGTGGAAGCCAAAGTGCGGCGCCCAGGCGGCGTCCACGATCAGCGGCACCCCGGCCTCGTGCGCCACGGCGGCGTGGCCGGCCAGGTCGCCGATCGTGCCCACGTAGGAGGGATCGCCGAGGAACACCGCGCAAGCGCCGGGGTGCTCCGCCAGGGCCGCCCGCACGGTCTCCACGGCCACCGCGGCCGGGAGCCCAGACCCCGGGTCCATCTCCGGCCGGACCCATACCGGGCGCAGCCCGGCGAGCATCAGGCCGAGCAGCAGGGACCGGTGCAGGATCCGGGTGATGATGACCTCCTGGCCGGGCGAGCCGACGGCCAGGGCCAGCGCCTGGTTGCCGTGCGTGGACCCGGCCACGGCGAACCGGCACCAGTCGGCACCCCACAGCCGCGCCGCCCGCGCCTCGCCCTCGACCCGCAGCACGTCCGCGTGCTTGATCGTGTCGAGCGCGCCGTACAGCGGCGCGTCCCCGGCGATCACATCCCCGACGAGATCGCGGCGCTGCTTGTGCCCGGGGGTGATCATCGGCGTAAACTCCCCGGCTTCCGCGCGCTCTATGGAGGTCAGCCAGGCGTCGAGCAGCGGCGCGTCGGGTCGCAGTCCCCGCGGATCCCGGGGGTCATCGAGGTGAGACACCCGCCCAGTCTGCATGATCGCCGCAAACAAGGTGAAGAGCCCCTTGCTGTTCCTCTTTCGAAAATGCCGCGTGCCGAAGGACTTGCCGGGTGGCCTAACGGCCGAGCGGACAGGCTGTTCCATGATCTGGGTGGCAAACGTCGCCTATTTGGTCGTTATCCTCCCAGATCATGGAAATCGAATGCCTGAGCGGATTCAGGCCGGCGGGGCGGCGGGCTGGTGGCGGTAGAAGGGGGCGTCCGAGGGCGGCAGCGGGGTGTTGCCGAGGATCAGGTCGCCCGCCTTCTCGGCGATCATCATCACCGGAGCGTAGATGTTGCCGTTGGTGACGTACGGCATCACCGAGGCGTCCACTACCCGCAGCCCCTCGAGGCCGTGTACCCGCATCGTCGCCGGATCCACGACCGACTGCTCTCCGGTGCCCATCGCGGCGGTGCAGGACGGGTGCAGCGCGGTCTCGGCATCCCTGCGGACCCAGTCCAGAATCTGCTCCTCCGTCGCGACCTCGGGCCCCGGCGAGAGTTCGCCGCCGTTGTAGTCGTCGAAGGCGGGCTGGCTGAGGATCTTGCGCGCGACGCCGATCGCCTGGACCCACTCCTGCCGGTCGGTCGGCGTGGACAGGTAGTTGAACCGCAGCGCGGGGTGCACCTGCGGGTCGGTCGACGTGATCTGCACCGAGCCGCGGGAATCGGAGTACATCGGCCCGATGTGCACCTGGTAGCCGTGGCCGCCAGCGGGCGAGGACCCGTCGTAGCGGATCGCGATCGGCAGGAAGTGGAACATCAGGTTCGGGTACGCGACGTCGTCGTTGCTCCGCGCGAACCCGCCGCCCTCGAAGTGGTTGGTCGCGCCCGGCCCGCTGCGCAGGAACAGCCACCTGGCGCCGACCATCGGCCGGTTGCGCCACTTGAGCGCCGGTGCCACCGAGACCGGCAGCTTCGACGAGTACTGCACGTAGACCTCGAGATGATCCTGCAGGTTCTCGCCGACCCCCGGCAGGTCTGCAGCCACGTCGATGCCGAGCCCGCCGAGCAGCCCGGCGCCGCCCACCCCGGACAGCTGGAGCAGCTGCGGCGAGTTGATCGCGCCGCCGCAAAGGATGATCTCCTTGGCGCGAATCCGCTGGACGCTCCCGTTCCGGATGAACTCGACCCCGACCGCCTTCGGCCCGCGGAAGATGATCCTGGTGACGAGCACGCGGCAGACGACGGTGAGATTGTCCCGCCCCATGACCGGGTGCAGGTATGCCCGCGCCGCGGACAGCCGCCTGCCGCGGTGCACGTTCCGGTCGAACGGGGCGAAGCCCTCCTGCCGGTAGCCGTTCACGTCGGTGGTGAGCGTGTACCCAGCCTGCTCGGTCGCGGCGAAGAACGCGCTGAACAGCGGGTTGGTCGCCGGACCGCGCTCGAGCACGAGCGGACCCTCGGTTCCGCGGTACTCGTCGCCGCCGGCCAGGCAGGTCTCCATCTTCTTGAAGTACGGCAGGCAATGCGCGTAGTCCCACGCGCCCATACCGGGGTCGGCGGCCCAGCGCTCGTAGTCGAGCGGGTTGCCGCGCTGGAAGATCATCCCGTTGATGCTGCTCGACCCGCCGAGCACCTTGCCCCTGGCGTGGTAGATCCGGCGGCCGTTCAGGAACGGCTCGGGCTCGGACTCGTACTGCCAGTCGTAAAAGCGGCTGCCGATCGGAAAGGTCAGTGCGGCCGGCATGTGGATGAACGCGTCCCAGCGGTAATCCGGCCGGCCGGCCTCGAGCACCGCCACCCGGTTCGCCGGGTCGGCCGAGAGCCGGTTGGCCAGCGCGCTGCCAGCGGAGCCGCCGCCGATGATGACGAAGTCATACACCCCCCACCCACCTCCGCTTCCCCCGCACTCGCCTTCCCGAACACCCCAGGTCCCACTTCGGGATGCTATATCGGCTCTGCCTGCAAACGCACCGGTCCGTGCCGAGCCCGGGAACTGCCTGATGGGGAACCGCGGACGTCGTGTAACACTGGATCAAGGTCCTCGCACCAGAGGCGGTGATAGAGCTTGACCACGAACGACACCGGCCCGCTCGACGTCCAGGGCGACGCGTTCAGCGTGACCGATCCGCCCTGGGAGTTCTCGCCGTACCCGGCGATCGCCGACTACGCGTTCCTGTCCGACTGCGAGGTCACGGCGCTGGTCGCGCCCGGGGGCTCGGTCGAGTGGATGTGCCTGCCGCGGCTCGACTGCCCGAGCGTCTTCGGAGCCGTGATCGACCGGGACGCCGGCTGGTTCCGGCTCGGGCCGGAGGACATGACGGTGCCGGCGGACCGCCGGTACCTGCCGGGGACCATGGTGCTCGAGACCAGCTGGGACTGCGGCGAGGGCTGGCTGGTGGTCAGGGACTGCCTGGTGATGGGGCCGTGGCGGCACGCGCATCCCGAGCGCACCAGCCACGTGCGCCCGCCGACCGACTACGACGCCGAGCACACACTGCTGCGGCTGGTGCGCTGCGTGGACGGCGCGGTGCAGGTCAGCATGGATTGCGAGCCTGCGTTCGACTACGGCCGCCGGCGGGCCCGGTGGGCTCGCACCGACCACGGATACCAGCAGGCCACCATCCGGCCGCACGGCGACATCGAGACGCCCGGCCTGACCCACGACAGCCTGGCGCTGACCCTGACCTCCGACATGAGGATCGGCCTCGAGGGGCCGAGCGCGCGGGCGCGCACGCTGCTGCGCGAGGGCGACTGCCGCTTTGTGGCCCTGTCCTGGGGCAGCAGGAAGCCGCCGAAGAGCTACAAGGACGCCAACGAGCGGGTGACCTGGACCGCCCATCACTGGCAGCACTGGCTGGCCAGGGGCAACTTCCCCGATCACCGGTGGCGCCCGTACCTCAGCCGCAGCGCGCTCACGCTCAAGGGCCTCACGTTCGCCCCGACCGGCGCGATCGCTGCGGCGGCTACCACATCGCTGCCGGAGACGCCGCGGGGCGAGCGGAACTGGGACTACCGCTACAGCTGGATCCGGGACGCGACGTTCGCGCTCTGGGGCCTGTTCACGCTCGGCTTCGAGTGGGAGGCCAGCGACTACTTCGCGTTCCTCACCGACGTGGTCGAGCGCGACCGCGGCGACATCCAGATCGTGTACGGCATCGACGGCCGGTGCGACATCGACGAGTTCGTGCTCGAGCACCTGCAGGGATACCAGGGCGCCCGGCCGGTCCGGATCGGCAACGCCGCGCACAGCCAGCGACAGCACGACGTGTGGGGCACGGTGCTCGACTCCCTGTACCTGCACACAAGGTCGCGGGACCGGCTCGATGACCGGGTCTGGCAGATGGCCAAGCATCAGGTCGAGCACGCGCTCGAGCACTGGCGCGAGCCGGACTGCGGCATCTGGGAGGTGCGCGGCGAGCCGCAGCACTTCACGTCGTCGAAGATGATGTGCTGGGTCGCGGCGGACCGCGGGGCGCGGCTGGCCAGGCTGCGCGAGGACCCCGACACCGCGCGGATGTGGCAGAAGGCCGCCGACGAGATCCACGCCGACATCTGCGCGAACGCGCTGGATGAGCGCGGGGTGTTCTGCCAGCACTACGGGACCACCGCGCTCGACGCGTCGGTGCTGCTGATGCCGCTGCTGCGGTTCCTGCCGGCGGACGACCCGAGGATCAAGGCCACGGTGCTGGCGATCGCGGACGAGCTGACCAGGGACGGCCTGGTGCTCCGCTATCAGGTCAGCGAGACCGACGACGGCCTGGCCGGCGAGGAGGGCACGTTCACGATCTGCTCGTTCTGGCTGGTCTCCGCGCTGTCCGAGATCGGCGAGCACCGCAGGGCGCGGGACCTGTGCGAGAAGGTCCTCTCCTACGCCAGCCCGCTGCTGCTGTACGCCGAGGAGATCGACCCCAAGTCAGGACGGCACCTGGGCAACTTCCCGCAGGCGTTCACGCACCTGGCGCTCATCAACGCGGTGATGCACGTGGTCCGGAACGAGAAGCTCGCCGAGCGGTCGGCGATCAACAGCGGCGCCGCGGTCGCACCGCGCCGCGACTGACCGCGCCCGCGGTCACTCCCGCGGCGGTCCGGCCGCCGCGACGGACTCGAACTCGGCCACCGACAGCCCCGGGCCGAACCCCTCGAGCAGCCAGGTAACCCCGTGACTCTCGGCGGTGGCCACCGCCTTGGCCCGCTCAGGCGGCCCGAGCAGCCGCATCTTGCACGTGATGGCCAGGTCGTAGTCGTCCGGAACGCCGAGCCGGGCCAGCTCGGCGCGCACCCCGGCCAGGTCGTCGGCGTCCGGGAAAGCCGGATCGCCGACGAAGATCGGGAAGCAGCCCTGCATCCGGGCGGCCCTAGCCAGCGGCGCGCGGTTCGGCCACCGGCCGGCGACCCAGACCGGCAGCGGCTCCTGGACCGGCCTGGGCAGGAACGGCGTGGAGTGCACGTGCAGCTGCTCGCCGTCGAAGTCGACGTTCTCGCCGGTCAGCAGGCGCTGCAGCACCTCGAGCGACTCGTCGAGGAGCACGCGGCGCTCCCGCGGGTTGGCGGCGTCGCCGAATGAGCTGAACTCCTTCCAGCCGTCGTCGCCGAGGCCGACCCCGATCACGAGCCGGCCGCCGGACAGCAGGTCGAGCGCGGCCGCCTGCCTGGCCAGCACCCACGGCCTGCGGCGGGCGAGCGGGGTCACCATGGCACCGAACCTGATCTCCCGGGTGGCCGCCGCGATCGCGGCCATCGCGATCCACGGGTCGCAGACGGCCATGCCGGGACGCGCCAGCATGTGGTCCCAGAGGAAGAACCCGGACCAGCCGGCCTCCTCGGCCACCGCGGCCAGGTCGGCCAGCTGGGCGGGATCGGCGAGCTCCTCGAACTGGGGGAAGAAGAGCCCGAACCTAACGTCGTTCAACTGCGCCTCCGGGGGGTGGCAGCGCGGATTGCCAGCGCTGCCGGAGCCCGGCAAGCGCGTCGGGGACGATCTCACCGTAGACCCTGAGCCTGGCCAGCCCGCCGTCAGGGATCACGTCGAGGCGGACGTGAGTGGTGCGGGATTCGTCGTCGACCAGGTATTTATGCCTGGTGTCCGGCTGGACCGCGGTGACCGGCAGCACCTCCCGCCACGCCGGATCGGGCGGCAGCGCGGCGTCCGGCGCGTCCGCCGCGTCCGCCGCCAGCAGCCGGATCCGGTCCGGCGCGTTGCCGACGAACCACGAGGTGTCGACCTCGACGTGGCGCAGCACGCCGCGCCCGGCCAGCGCGATCGTCACGTAGTCGTTGCCCGGGCCGCGCCGCCGCGCGTTCTCCCATCCCCCGGCCATGCCCGTGGCCAGGCCGGGCAGGATCAGGTTGCCGGCCGACGCGTAGAACTGGTCCGAGCAGCCGACCACGCGGCCGCCGTTCTCCAGGGCCGCCAGGTCGATGGTTCCGGCGAGGAAGCGCGGGTCGGGCAGCGGCGTGCCGTGCACCCGCAGCCGCGCCACGCCGCCGTCCGGGTAGATCGACAAGCGGACGTGCGTCCACCGCAGCGGCGAGCTCACTGGGTAACGGTTCACCGTGTCGCCCAGCGCGCCGGTCCGCTCGACCAGCGTGTGCCACGCGGTCAGCTCGCCCGGTGCCGGGTACCCCTCGGCGGCTGCCGCCTCGACGGACACCTGCGGCGGGTAGTTGCCGCGGAAGAACGACGTGTCCACGACGACCTCGTGCACGATGCCGGGGACCCCGAGCCTGACGATCGCGTGATCGTGCGCGGGCGCCCGGTGCCGCCGGGTCTCCCAGCCGTCGTAGATCTTCCCGCGGTTCCCGAACTGCCCGGCGGCAAAGGCCGGCGCCTCCGGTTTGATCAGGTTTTCCTTCTCCGCGAACAGTTCATCGGTCGCGAAGATCACACTCCCGCCAAGTGCCCTTGACGCTAGGTCAGGGGCCAGTGTGGCGCCGGAATCGGTCATCTGGTGCGCCCCTGTCTGGCAAGCAGGCGGCCCGATGGCGGGTCGCCGTCCACGGGAGTGCCGCGGAGCCAGGTCCGGCGCACGACGCCGGTCAGCCGCTGGCCTGCGTACGGCGTCACCTTGTGCCGGTGATGCAGCCGCAGCGGGTCCACCTCGAAGCCGTCGTCCGGCGCGAACGCGACCAGGTCGGCGTCGAGCCCTGCGGCGATCCTGCCCTTCCCGGTCAGCCCGGCGACCTCGGCGGGCCGTGCCGCCATCCACCGGGCGATGTCGTCAAGCGAAAAGCCGCGCTCGCGGGCCTGCGTCCACACCACGGGCAGCGACAGCTGCACCGACGAGATCCCGCCCCAGGCGGTGCCGAAGTCGCCGTCGGCCAGGTGCTTCATCGCGGGCGGGCACGGCGAATGGTCGGACACCACGCAGTCGATGATCCCGGCCCGCAGCGCCTGCCAGAGGCGCTCGCGGTTGGCCCGCTCCCGGATCGGCGGCGCGCACTTGAACTGGGTGGCGCCGTCCGGGATGTCCTCGGCGGCCAGCGCGAGGTAGTGCGGGCAGGTCTCCACGGTGATCGCGGCGCCGCGGCTTCTGGCGGCCTCGAGCAGCGGCAGCGCGTCCGCCGCGGACAGATGCAGGATGTGTGCCCGCGCCCCGGCACGTTCGGCCGCTTCGATGACCTGCGCGATCGCGGCCACCTCGGCGGCCGGAGGGCGAGATGCCTGGTACGACGCATAGCCGCGCCCGGCCGTGGGTGGCGCGGCCGCGATCACGGCGGCGTCCTCCGCGTGCACGAGCACCACGCTGCCGAGCGCGGCGGCCCGCTCCATCACGGCACCAAGGCCTGCCTGGTCCACCGGCGGGAACTCCGGCACCCCGGAGTCGCGGAGGAAGACCTTGAAGCCGAACACTCCGTCGCGGTGCAGCGCTGGCATGAAACCGAGGCTGCCCGGCACCGCGCCGCCCCAGAAGCCGACGTCCACGTGCACCTGGCCGGCGGCCTCCTCCCGCTTGATACGCAGCGCCCCCGCGTTTGTGGTCGGCGGAATCGAGTTCAGCGGCATGTCCACGATCGTGGTGATCCCGCCGGCCGCCGCGGCGCGGGTCGCCGTGGCGAACCCCTCCCAGTCGGTCCGGCCCGGCTCGTTCACGTGCACGTGGGTATCGACCAGGCCGGGCAGCAGCACCTCGTCGTCGGCCAGGGTTATTACTTTCTCCCCACCCAGCCCCGCCCTCCCCCCACCCGGCCCCGCCCTCGGGCCGGGAGGCGACGTTATCGGGCCCACCTCGTCGATCCGGCCCGCGGAGATCCGCACCTCGGCCGGGCGCGTGCCGTCCGGCAGCACCGCGCGGCGGGCCTGGATCACCAGCTGCCGGTCACCGGAGCGCATCGAGGCCAGCCCGGTCCAGACCAGTCAGCTTGCCGAGTTCTGGCTCGGTGACCGCGCCGCAGTCGAGCCCCCTGGCCAGGAATCCGGCCAGCGCGCGGGCGGTGGCCGGCTCCTCGAGCACCGGGCCCCCGGCGCGCTCGAGGTAGCCACGCAGCCGCCCGGCCGCGGCCGCCAGCCCGTCGGTGAAGAAGCCGAACGTGGCCGCGTACCTGCTGGCAAGCTGGGCCGGATGCAGGTCCCAGCCCTGGTAGTAGCCACGCTCGAGGGACCGCCTGACCAGCCGCGCGTGCAGCTCCCAGGCCCCGATGACCTGGTCCCTGCTGCCCTCGGGCACCACGTTGCTTGATCCGTCGCTGAGCCTGACCCCGGTGCCGGCCGCGGCGACCTGCATCACGGCCCGGGCGTAGTCGGCGACGGGATGCTCCATGCTCTGCTGGTGCGCGGCGATCCCCAGCGCGGCGCTGTAGTCGTACGTGCCGTAGTGCAGCCCGGCGAGCCGGCTGCCGCCCGCGTGAACGCAGCGGGCGACGGTCATGGTTCCGTCGCAGCCGAGAATCACCTGAGGGGTCTCCACCTGCACCTCGAACATCAGCTTCCCGGTATCCAGGTCGTGCGCCTGTTCGAGGCGCTCGCAGAGCCGCACCATCGCGGTCACCTGGTCCGGCGACGTGACCTTAGGCAGCGTCACCACGAAGCCGTCCGGCAGCGGGCCGTGGGACAGCAGTTCGGCGAGGAACCCGTCCAGCGTGCGGATCGCGCGGCGGCGGGTGCCCGGTTCCAGGCTCTTGCAGCGCAGGCCGCACCGGGCCGGGGCGGCGCCGGCCGAGATCTCGGCCGCCAGGCAGGCGGCCGCGCAGCGCACGTCGGCGTCCTCCGCGTCGTCGCCGCGCACGCCGTAGCCGTCCTCGAAGTCCAGCCGCAGGTCCTCGATTGGCTCGGCGATAAGCTTGGCCAGCACCCGGGACCGCACATCGGCCGCGAGCGCGGCCGGCAGTCCCATCGCCGCGCCGAACTCGACGGGGCCGGGGGCGAAGGTCTCCAGCGCCTTCAGCGCCTGGCGGCCCCATTGCGCGGCCAGGCCGGCCTTGAACCTTTCGGCGGGCACGTAGACCGTGTGCACCGGCTGGCGGCCGGGCCGCGGCCCCGGGTAGCCGGCCGCCAGGGCCCGGTCGGCGTCGGCCAGGAGCCGGTCGGCCTCGGCCGCCATCGCGTCCACCTGCCGCCCGGCGTCACCGGCGCCGGGGTGAGCCCGGCCCGCCGTCATGAGCCGTCCGCGATGTGCTCTGGCCTGATCGGGATCTGCCACAGCTCGAGCCCGGTGGCCTCGCGGATCGCCGCTGCGATCGCCGGGCCCGACGAGATCGTCGGCGGCTCGCCGACACCGCGCAGGCCGTAGGGCGCGTTCGGGTCGGGGTACTCGAGCACATCGAGCCGCATCGGCGGCATGTCGAGGATCGTCGGGATGAGGTAGTCGGTGAACGAGGCGTTCGCGATCCTCCCGTCCTTCACCTGGATCTCTTCCATGATCGCCAGGCCGAGGCCCTGTGCCGTGCCGCCGTGGATCTGCCCCTCGACGGCCTGCGGGTTCATGGCCTTCCCGACGTCCTGGGTGCAGGCCAGCTCGACGACCTTGACCAGGCCGAGGTCGGTGTCGACGTCCACCACCGCGCGGTGCGCCGAGTACGCGTACTGCACGTGCGCGGACCCCTGGCCGGTCTCCGGGTCGATCGGGTACGTCGGCCGGTGCCGCCACTCGACGGTCTCCTCGATGACGTCGCCGTTGATGACCTCCGCGAGCGGGATCCGTTCGGTTCCCGACACCACGCAGCCGCCGGAAAGCGCGGTCGCGGTCCGGCCCAGGCGGCCCTCGGCGCGGGCGAACACCCCGTCCCGGATCCGCTCGCAGGCGGCCTTGATCGCCCCGCCGGTCACGTATGTCTGCCGGGACGCGGACGTCGACCCGGCCGAGCCCACCTGGGTGTCGATGGGATTGATCAGCACCTCGTCCACGCCGAGCTCGGTGCGGCAGATCTGCTGCTCGATGGTGACCAGGCCCTGGCCCACCTCGGCTGCGGCGGTGTGCACGGTCGCCACCGGATCCCCCGCGATGACCTCGAGCCTGACCCGCGCCGTCGAGTAGTCGTCGTAGCCCTCGGAGAAGCCCACGTTCTTGTAGGCGACCGCGTAGCCGACGCCGCGCACCACGCCCTCACCGTGGGTGGTGTTGGCGACCCCGCCGGGCAGGTCCCGCAAGTCGCTGAAACCGTTCCGCTCGGGGAGCGGCATCGCCTCCAGGCGCTGCAGCAGCTCGGCCACCGGGGCCGGGCTGTCCACGATCTGCCCGGTCGGCGCCTCGTCGCCCATGCTGATCGCGTTGCGGCAGCGCAGCTCGACCGGGTCCAGGCCGAGCTCCGCAGCCAGCTTGTCCATCTGGGCCTCGTAGCCGAACGCCGCCTGCACCGAGCCGAAGCCGCGCATCGCCCCGCACGGCGGGTTGTTCGTGTAGATGCCGTAGCTGTCGACGTGCACGTTCGGAACCACGTACGGGCCGATGCCCATGGTTCCGGCGTTGCCAACCACGGCCGGGGTGCTCGAGGTATACGCCCCGCCGTCCAGGTAGATCTCGGCCCTGACGTAGACGAGCCTGCCGTCGCGGGTCGCGCCGTGCTCGTAGCGCATGGTCGCCGGGTGGCGGTGCACGTGCCCGTAGAACGACTCCGCCCTGTTGTAGACCATCTTCACCGGCTTGCCGGTGTGCAGGGCGAGCATGCACGCGTGCACGTGCATGGACAGGTCCTCGCGGCCGCCGAACGCCCCGCCGACACCGGCCAGCACGAGCCTGACCTGCTCCGGTGGCAGCCCCAGCGCCGCGCAGATCTGCTTCTGGTCGACGTGCAGCCACTGGGTGGCCACGTACAGGTCCACCCCGCCCTCGCCGTCCGGCACCGCGAGTCCCGCCTCGGGCCCGAGAAAGGCCTGGTCCTGCATGCCAATCCGGTAGCTGCCGGTCACGACCACGTCGGCCGCTGGAGCCGGGTCGCCCTTGCGGATCTTGAGGTGGCGGACCAGGTTGCCTTCGGCCATGGGATGCAGCCGCGGGGCGCCCGGGTCAAGCGCCTGCCGCGCGTCGGTCACCGGCGCCAGGACCTCGTAGTCCACCTCGATCTTCTTCGCCGCCTGCCTGGCGATCTCGGGATGGTCCGCGGCCACGAGCGCGACCGGCTCGCCCTCATAGCGGACCACGCCCTCGGCCAGCACCGGCTGGTCGACGAGCTCGAGCCCGCAAGCGTTCTGGCCGGGGATGTCCGCGTGCGTGAGCACGGCGTAGACCCCGCCGGTGGCCAGCGCGGGGCCGATCCCGATTGAGCGGATCTTCGCGTACGGGTGCGGGCTGCGCAGCGTGACGCCCCAGATCATGCCGTCCATCCACAGGTCGCTGCCGTAGGCGAACTGGCCGGTCGCTTTCGGCGTCGCGTCCGGCCGCCGGGCGCTGGCGCCGATACCGCCAGCGGTGGCCGGCCCGGCCGGAGCCTGGGGCACCTGGGTGGGCGTGCTCACGCTTTCCGACGATACGCGTATGCCGGCGCGGCCGGCCGCATCCGCCCAGCGCAGCGGCTGGCGCCGAACCCCGGGGGTAAGCCTTATATCGCTTCACGACATTTGACCCGGCGGCGGTGAGCACCACGCGGCCCAGTAGCCACCGCTAGCCGGCCAGGGACGCGCTGGCCCGGCGGGCCGCGTCGGCAACCTGCTGCTCGTCGACGGTCACCACACGGTCGCGCTCGACCACCGTCCTGCCCCCCACGAGCAGCAGCTCGAGCGGCGGCGGCGAGCCGAGCACCAGCGCCGCGACGGGGTCGGCGATGCCAGCGTGCGGCAGCGTGTCCAGCCGCCACAACGCGATGTCCGCGAGCTTGCCGGGCTCCAGCGAACCGATGTCGGCTTCCCGGCCGAGCACCCGCGCCCCGCCCACCGTGCCGAGCTCGACGGCCTCGCGCACGGTCATCGCGCCGGCGCCGCCGACGGCGCGGGCGAACAGGGCCGCCGCGCTCACTTCGCCCACCAGCGAGCTCGCCTCCTGGGAGGCCGCGCCGTCCACACCGAGCCCGACCGGGACACCCGCGTCGAGCAGCGAGCGGGTGCGGCAGATGCCGGCGCCGAGCCTGGCGTTGGATGACGGGCAGTGCGCGACGCCGGTGCCGGTCGCGGCGATCCTGGAGATCGCCTGGTCGTCCAAGTGCACCCCGTGCGCCACCCAGACGTCGGGACCGAGCCAGCCGATCGAGTCCATGTACTCCGTAGGCGTGCAGCCGAAGTGCTCGAGGCAGTAGTCGTTCTCGTCGGCGGTCTCGGCGAGGTGGGTGTGCAGCCGGATCCCGCTGCCGGGCGGGTAGCTCCGGGCCAGCGCGGCCGACTCGGTGAGCAACTCCCGGCTGACGCTGAACGGGGAACACGGGGCGACGCCGACCCGCAGCATCGAGCCCGGCGACGGGTCGTGGAACCGCTCGATCGCCGCCTGCGTGGCGGTGAGGATTGCGTCGATCTTCTCCACCACGTCGTCCGGCGGCAGCCCGCCGGCGCTTTTGCCGAGGTCCATGGAACCTCGGGTGGGATGGAACCGCAGGCCCACCTCGGCGGCTGCCTCGATCGTGGCGGCGAGCACGTCGCCGCCGCGCTCGGGAAACAGGTAATGGTGGTCCATCGTGGTCGTGCAGCCGGTCCTGGCCAGCCAGGCCAGCGCCGCCGCGGCGGCCGCACGGACGATCCCGGCGTCCATCCGCGCCCACACCGGGTACAGCTCGGTCAGCCAGCCGAAGAGGGGGGAGTCGACGGCACGGCCCCTGGTCGCCCACTGGTACAGGTGATCGTGCGTGTTGACGAGCCCGGGGGTGGCCAGGCAGCCGGTGGCGTCCACCGAGCGCGCGCCCGGGTGGCCGTCGGCGTTGCGTAGCGGCCCGGAACCCACGGCGGTGATGCGGTCGCCTTCTACGACGACATGCCCGGCGGAGTACTCGGCTCGCTCCTGGTTCATGGTCAGCACGTGGCATCCGGACAGGACGATGGCGGTCACGACGCGCGATCCTGCCACCTGTCCGCGGCCAGCCGCACGGCCTCGAGGATCTTCTCGTATCCGGTGCACCGGCACAGGTTGCCGGCCAGCGCCTCGCGGATCTCGGCGTCCGTCGGCCGCCCGCGCCTGCGCAGCAGGTCGTGCGTTGCGATCAGCAGCCCGGGCGTGCAGAAGCCGCACTGCACGGCGCCGGCTTCGATGAACGCCTGCTGCACCGGATGCAGGGCGCCGTCGCCCGGCGCCAGGCCTTCGACCGTGACGATGCTGCTGCCCTGCGCCTGGCCCGCCGCGACCAGGCAGGCACACACCGCCTCGCCGTCCAGGTACACCGTGCAGGAGCCGCATTCGCCCTGCTCACACGCGTTCTTCGAGCCGGGGAGCCCCATCCGCTCGCGCAGCACGTAGAGCAGGCTCTCGCCCTCCCAGACGTCGTCGGCCTGGCGGGTCTCGCCGTTGACCGTCGCCGTGATCCGCATCCGGTCAGCCTCCCCTCCGGAGGGTTCCGGGGGGACTTCCGCCCGGTCCCCCCGGGCTAGCACTGTCCTGAAAGGCGGTCCAGGCCCAGGTCAGCGTACGCCTGGCCATGACCGCGAGCCCATGGCGCCGGTAGCTGGCCGTGCCCCTGACGTCGTCGACCGGGGACGCGGCGGCCTGCACCTGCACGCCGAACTCGGTGACGACGGATTCGGGGAGATCGGCGCGGGAGTCCCACAAGCTGGCCTCGTCCAGGGCCGCGGCCAGGAAGAGCTCCGCATCCGTGGCGCGCCGCGGCGTCGGCGCCGCCGAGCCGATGCCGGTGCCGACGGTCCGGTCCCGCGCGTTCAGGTAGATGCAGAACGACGCCACGGCGATCACCATCGCGTTGCGGGTACCGATCTTGCTGAACTGCTGCGGGCCGGCCGCCTGCGGGATCAGGATCGCCGCGATCAGTTCGTCTTCGGCAAGGGCGTTGCGCTTCACGCCGGTGTAGAAGTCGGCGGCTGGGATCGTGCGGACCCCGCGCACGGACGCGACCTCGATCTCGGCCCCGGCCGCGAGCAGCGGCGGATGGCTGTCGCCCGCGGGCGACGCGGCGCCGAGGTTGCCGCCGACCGTGCCCCGGTTGCGGATCTGCGGCGAGCCCACCGTCCGGGCCGCCATGGCCAGCCCGGGCAGCCGGTCACCGAGTTCGCCGATGACCCTTGCGTAGCTGACCCCGGCGCCGAGCCGGATCCTGTCGTCTTCGGCGGTCCATCGCGCCAGGTCGGGGACCCTGGTCAGGTCGAGCATGGCGGCGGGACGGCGGGCGTCGAAGTTGATCTCCACCATCACGTCGGTCCCGCCCGCGATCGGCACCGCCTCTGGCCGCGCAGCCTTCGCGGCCAGGGCATCGTCCCAGCTCGTCGGCTGCAAGAAATCCACGCTTCCCTCCCCAATCTCCGAGATCGCTTATGGGGGAGGATTTTCAGTCGATAGAACTGAAAATCCTCCGCGGTAGTCGATCATGCAAATGCGGCGGCAGAGTCCCAGGCCGGGCCCGCGTCCTCGGCGTCGTCCCGCTGGACGGTGGCCTGGATCAGGCCGTAGGGGCGGTCGGCGGCGAAGAACACCTCTCCGGGATTATCCAGGCCAAACGGCGCCAGGTCGGCAAGGAAGTGGTGCCGGTTCGGCGCGGACAGCCTGATCTCCGCCACGTCGTCCCTGGCCTCGAGGACCGCCTTGCCCATCTCCCACAGCGTCTGCTGCAACGCCAGGCTGTGGGTGTCGGCGAACCGCTCGAGCAGGATCTGCCTGGTCTGCGCGTGGGCCTCATCCCAGCTCTTTGGCTTGCCGCCGGTCAGCTGGTAGCGCCAGCGCGCGGTCAGCGACGTGGCCAGGATCCGGTCGTCGGCCTCCGCCAGCGTGGTGTAACGGTCCTCGAGGAAGCCGTGGAACTCCGAGCCGGTCGACTTCAGCACGACGAGGCCATCCAGGCCAGAGACGACCCAGCACCCCGGCGCCGGGTCCCCGGCGGTCACGGTCACCGCCGTGGTGCGGACCTCGCTCGACCCCCTGGCGAACGCGTGCGGGTGCGGCCGGCCGGCCACACTGATCCGTTCCCAGCGGTACTCCTCGACGTCCACCCTGGCCCCGGTGACCGGCGCGATGTCGGTGACGAAGTGGCGGGCCAGGTCGAGGGCGTAGTCCTCGACTTCGCCCACCCCGGCTTCCTTCGCATATGCGAAAACCGTGTTCTTCTGGCTGTCGGTGGGGAGCACGCTGGCCTGGTCGCCCCGGGTGTGCGCGGCCGCGAAGTCGCCGCGCAGCACCGTGGACACGTTGAGGTCCCGGATCTCGTGCCGCGGAGTGTCCCGGTAAACCCGCACGACCCGGGTCTCAGCCTTGCCGTACTGGTTGGGGCCGAGCACGATCGCCATGGCGTTAGCTCCCGCGGTAAGTGGCGTAGCCGAACGGGCTGAGCAGCAGCGGAACATGGTAGTGCTGCCCGTCGCCGCCGACGGTGAACGTGATTGCGACCTCGGGGAAGAAGCCGGCGGTCCGCTGCTGCGCGAAGTACGCCGCCGTGTCGAAGACGAGCCGGTAGGTCCCGGACGGCAGCCGGTCCGGCCCGATCCCGCGGACCCGCCCGTCGGCGTCGGTGCTGGCGCTGCCGATCTCCTCCTGGCCTGCCCCGGACACGCTCTCCAGCCGGACCGGCACGCCGGCCGCTGGCACGCCGCGCGCGGTGTCGAGCACGTGCGTGGTGACCGTGCTCATTTGCGCACCTCCGGCACGACAGTCAACCCTCCCCCTCAAGCAGCCTGGTCAGCCTTATCCGGTTGATCTTCCCTAGCTCGCGGCGGACCACGCCCCACTCCGCTTCCGGGTCGTTGCCGAGCCGCTCGCGGAGCAGGGCCAGCAGGTCCGCGGCGTTGCGGCCGGTCGCACAGACCAGGTAAATGTGGCCGAACCGGCGCTCGTACTCGTCGTTGCCCTCGGCCAGGGCCTGGATCGTGGCCTGGTCCGCGCCGAGAACCCCGGCCTGCTCGCGGCGCGACCGTTCGTCCGCTGCCCGGCCGTCCCCGATCCTCGGGTGACCGGCCAGCGCCTGCTCCAGGTCCCCCGGTGCCAGGCCAGCCGTTGCCGCATCCGAGCTCGCCAGCAGCTCGCTGGCCGTCGCATACGGGCGGCCGGCCACGACCTCGGCCGCCCAGCGCTCGGACGAGCAGCACACCAGCAGCCGCTGCCGGGCGATTTCGGCCGGAACGGCGTTCAGGCTGGTCAAATCTACTGACGCGTCACACCACCGTGGTGGGAGTCGCCTCGGCCTCGGCCCTGACCGTCTTGCGGGCCAGCAGCCAGTAGGTGATGCCACCGAAGAACAGGCCCATGAACACGCTGAAGTCCGACCCGTTGACATGATCGGACAGCGGCGACACGTACGGCGAGTAGGCGTTCAGCCACAGCGCGGCGGCGACCATGCCGACCACCTGGGCGATGATCGCGGGCCAGAACACCCCGCCGTTGCGGTAATACCGGCCGCCCCGCTCGTTCAGGAGCGCCTCGTTGTCGTAGCGGTTGCGCCGCAGCCAGCAGTCGACCAGGTAGATCGCGCACCACGGACCCAGCCACACGATGATGAACAGCAGGAAGTCGGCCAGCAGCGAGAAGAACCTGGACGAGAAGACCGCGTAGGCGGCGAACGCGCCGCAGACGACGGTGTCGATCGCCACGCAGTGCAGGCGATGAAGCCGCGGGATCAGGCTCTGCAGGGTGACGCCGGAGGAGTACAGGTCGATCGTGTTGATCGCGAACAGCTGGAAGATGGCGAAGATCAGGAAGGGCCACACGAACCAGCTGGGGAGGCTCGCGGTGAGCCCCGTGATCGACGTCGCGGCCGGGACCCCGGTCGCGACCGCCGCGCCCAGGATCTCCAGCAGCGCCGAGGGGATCGCGCCGCCCAGCGCGACTGCCAGCACGATGCGCCGGGGGTTGGCGTCGGGTGACAGGTAGCGCGAGTAGTCGTTGCCGTTCTCGGTCCAGCCCAGGCCGCCGGCGGAGATCACCAGGGCCAGGAACACGAACAGCATGCCCCAGCCCGCGCCGTGCGCCGGGACGTGCAGGTTCACCTTGGACGTGGTGAGGATCGCCATGACCACGAACAGCACGACGAACGGGACGCTGAGCCACTTGAGCACCCGCAGCACCGCGGCGTGGCCGAGCAGCGGCAGGACCGCCTGGATCAGCACGGCCAGGATGAGGAAGATGACCTTCGCCGGGACCCCGGCCCCGAAGCCGGCCTTGGCCATGAGCGCGACGGCGGCGAGCACGATCAGGGCGATGCCCTCGATCTCGAAGCCGACCTGGGTCACCCAGTTGAAGAACGACGGCATCCGGTTGCCGTTGGGCCCGAACGAGGCCCGGCTGATCGCGAACGTGGTCGTGCCGGCCCGTGGCCCCTGCAGGCTGGCCAGGCCGGTGAGCAGGTAGAACAGGTTGCCGATCAGGATGACCACGACGGCCTGGGCGAACGACAGGCCGAAGACCACGACCGCGAGGCCGCCGTAGACGACAAACTCGACGTTCCAGACCGCCCCGGCCCACATCCAGAACAAGCTGCTCGGCCCGCCCCACCGGCTGGTCAGCGGGACGTGCTCGATGCCGCGGTGCTCTACGTGGGTGAGGGCCGGCTCGACCCCTTCCGACAGCGTGGCGGCCGCGCCGCCGTCGGATCCCGCAGCCCCGCTCATGATCTCAGCCCTCTTGCCACATTGACCACGTCAGACCTCGTTCTCGCCGAACCCTGCCTGCTGTGCGGAGGTTACTACCCGGGCAAGGATCAAGGAAGATCTGCGGCGCGGGCGTAACAGGGCCGTAATGGGACAGTCCGCCCTCGATGGGCGCGGACCGGCACCGGCATGCTAAACAGGCGACGTGGCCGACCCGCCGGACCGACCGTCCCTGCGCGCCGAGCAGGTGCTGCAGACCCGAGCCGCCCTGATCGCCTCGGGTCGCCGCCTGTTCGGCGAGCGCGGGTTCGCCGCGACGTCGGTGGAGGAGATCGCCCGGGACGCGCGGGTCACCACCGGGGCGCTCTACCACCACTTCCCGAACAAAACAGCGCTGTTCGAGGCCGTGTTCGAAGAGGTCCACGGCGAACTGATGGCGGCGTCGGCGCGGGCGGCCGAGGGAATCACCGACGAACTCGAGTTCCTCGCCCGCGGGTTCGAGGCCTTCCTCGACGCGGTGCTCGAGCCGGACGTGCAGCGGATCCTGGTCACCGATGCGCCCGCCGTGCTCGGCCTGGCTCGCTTCACCGAGCTGGACGAGCGCTACGCGTTCACCGCCATCGCCGGCGCTCTCCGCGCGGCCACGGCGGCCGGCAAGGTGTCGGTGGAGGACCCCGAAACCGTCACCCGCCTGCTGCTCGGCGCGCTGGTCCGCGGCGGGATGCTGATCGCCAGCTCGCCTCGGCCCGCCGAGACCCGCGACGCCGTGGCCAGGTCCATCCGCGCGATGCTGGCCGGCGCCGCGGGCGGCCCGGCGGCCAGCTGACCGCCGACTCGAGCGCCCGCCAAGGTGGGGGTATCGCGTCAGTAATATCAACTGACGCGATACCCCGATGACCCGATCGCGGGGGTTTATGCGCGGGTCAGCCGCCGATCACGCACGGGACGTCCCAGGGGTCGTAGCTCTGGCAGACGGCGGCCGGGTTCTCGAAGATCCCGATCGACGGGAGCGCCGTGCCCTGGAAGTTGAACAGGGTGAGGTTGGTGTTCGGCGAGCCGATACCGGCCCCGGGCTCCCAGGGCACGCCCGGGATCCACTCGGGCGCCCAGTAGAACAGCCCCTCGCCCAGCCCGTCCGGCACGTTGGCCAGGATCGACAGCTCGTCGGTGACGAACGAGAGCTGGCCGCCGGGACTGGCCGGGTAGCCGGGATCCAGCTGGCTGGTCTCCCAGGCGAAGTCGCCGGTGCTGTCGCCGATCGGGCTGTTGCCGTTCGCCAGCGTCCACGGGTACTGGGTCTCCGCGATGATGATCGGCTTGTGGAACGTGGTGGCGAGGTTGTCCACGTTCTGCTTCAGGCCGGAGAGCGGCCCGTCACCGAGGATCGAGTAGTACGAGAGGCCGATCACGTCGAACGGCACGCCGTTCGACACCAGCTCCTGGTAGAACTCCTGACTCGTGGCGGCGTCGCCGCCCTGGTCGAAGTGCATCATGATCAGGAGCTTGTGGCCGGACGGGTTGCCGGCCTTCGCCCCCGCCACCCCGGCCTTGAGCAGGGTGGCCAGGTTGCTCCACCCGGTGTTGGCGGTCCAGTCGACTTCGCCGACCGGCCACAGCATCCCGTTCCGGATCTCATTGCCGATCGCCACCATGTCGACCGGTGTGCCCTGCGCCGCGAACGCCGAGATCACCTGCTGGGTATACGACTGCACCGTGGCCGCGAGCTGGGTGAGGTCCTCGCCCTGCCAGGCCGCCGGCGTGGTCTGGTTCTGCGGATCCGCCCAGAAGTCGGAGTACTGGATGTCGAGCAGCAGCTTCATCCCGGCCGCCTTGATCACTTTCGCCATCGCCAGGTCGCTGGCCAGGTCGTTGTAGCCGGGCGGCGGGTTCACCCAGAGCCGCAGCCGGACGTAGTTCGCGCCGTTCTCGCGCATGATCGTCACCGGGTTCTGCTGCTGGCCCTGGTAGGTGAACTTCGCGCCGGCCGCTAGTTCCTGCGGCGTGAACGACAGGTCGCCGCCAAGGTCCATGTTTGCGGCCGCCGGGTCCGGCCCGTACGTCCGGAACTCCCCCACGCAGACGTCGGCGCCGGTGTCGCTGTACACCGTCAGCTGCGCGTAGCGTGCCCGGGTCCCATGCGGCAGCGGGATGTACATGGGGTTCCCCGGATCCAGCGCGACGTTCTTGGCGGCCGGGACGGCCTGCCAGTCGCCGGCCTGGCTCGCAACCTGGATCGTGGCGCTCGCCGACGGGCTGGTCGCGTCCAGCGTGATGCCCAGGTCGGAGAGCGAACGGACCTGGCCGAGGTCGACCACCAGGCTGCCGGTCCAGGCCGACGTGCACCAGTCGGTGCCGGCGTCGCCGTCGATCGCGTTCGAGCCCGGGTAGCCAGTTTCCGTGGAGTTCGCGGTGGCCTGCCCGGACAGCGCCCAGTTGACGGTGGGCACCGCGCCGCCCTGACCCGCGTCGCTCGCCTTCGACGAGCCCGGCAGCACGACGGCTGTGACCAGCGGCACAGCGAGGATGACCGGAACAGCCATGATCGTCAGCCGCCGCGCTAATGAATGAAGTCGGAATGCTCTGCTCATGAGGGGTCTCCGTTCTGCGCTCAGAGGCAAACAGCAGGGAGGATCAGGCCATTTGTTAGCGCTCACATACTGACCTATCCGGACAATAAATCCGGATCACCCACTCCGTCCAGAGAGCCGCCCGTTACGCCACGCCTACGAGTCGATCCCGAGCCATGCGGCGAACGAGCGGAGTTCTTCACTCGGCCGCGGCTCGGCATGCGCGATCGCGCGCACGGCGTCGCGGACCATCGGATGGACGCGGGCCTGCTGTGGCGCCACGCGCCGGGCGCGCTGCAGCGCGCCGAGGGCGCGGCGGGAGTCGCCGTGATACAGCCAGGCCCGTGCGATCTCGATGTAGTAGTGGCCGACCCGCACCGGAGGCAGATTGCCAAGATGGCCGGCCCGCTCCACCTCCCCGGCCCGGGTCAGGGCCAGCGCGCCGTCGGCCATCTCCACGGCCGCCGACACCGTGTGCAGCGCGACGTTGGCGGAGCCGAACTCCATCCCGTAGTGGTTGGCGCCGGCATCGACCGTGACGGCGACGTCCCGGGCCGCGGCCAGGTGCGCGTCGGACTGCTGGCGGCGGCCCGCGCGCGCGGCCAGCACGGCCGAGCGCAGGTGCAGGCTGCCGTAGACGCTGCGGGCACGCTCGTCCAGGCCGGCCACGTCGCCGCCGATCTCGGCGCGGGTGCGTTCCATCAGCGCCAGGCCGTGATCGTAGGCGGCGGCGCCGAGCAGCGACGCGCCCCGGGACCACTGGGTCCGCGCCACCCGCAGCGGGTCGCCGGACAGCCGCGCCGCCCACTCGATCCGGTCCAGCGTGAGCGCCCGCAGGTCCGCGTACCCGAGCTGATGAGCGAGCCCGGATATGCCGCCGTACGCCTCGGCCAGCAGCGCATAGAGCGCCGGGCGATCCGGCTCGCCGGCCGCCGCGATCGCTACCTGCAGCTCATCGAGCAGCCCAGGCAGGCGCTGGCTGAGCTGAAGGTAGCGGGCCTGCCTGCCGAGCAACGAGACGGCGATGACCTCGGCCCGCAGCTCGTCCGTGGAACGCGGCCCGGCGTCGGTCTCCGGAGGCAGGTCGTAGGCGAGCAGCGCGCGGCGTAACGGCGCGACCGCGGCCTGCAGCGTTGCGGCGCCGCCCGGCTCCTCGTATGGCTGCCCGGTGATGCGGGTGACGTCCACGCCGAGCGCCCGGGCCACCGCGCCGATCAGCGCGGGGGTGGCCGGGACCGCGCCGGTCTCCGCCTTGGTGAGCAGGCTGTACGACACCCGGGCGCGGCGTGCCAGCTCACGGGCTGTCCATCCGCGTGTCTTGCGGATTGCCGCTACACGCGGCCCTACGCCGACCCTATTTGTCATGCTTACGCCCCGGACTTGCGGACTTGCAGACGATTTGCAATTTCCTCGCTATCGCCCCCATCCATACTGCTTGTGACAACTGAAATACGCAACGTGGAAGGCTTATGAACGAGCACACCGCTGCTACGCCAGCGATGGAAAAGCTGGAGGCCGCATTTGGCGGGCGCTGGGGCATATGGCTCAGCGACACCGGCAGATGGTGGGCCGCCCGCCGCTCCGCGCTGAGCTCTGCGGAATTAGCGGCCGGCTGCGTCCCGTTCCTGCGCGCCGACGGCCCGTCCCAGCTTGCCGAGCGGATCCAGTCTCAGGAGGAAATGGCCAGTCAGGCGACCGGATACGGATACATCGCGTAGCCCGGCTGGCCGCCCGGTCAGCGGCGGGCCTGTACTGCCGCGTAGGTGCGCTCGAGCGCCCTCAGCGTCTGCTTGTAGTTTCGCTGCGCCACCGCGACGAACAGGCAGTCCACCACCGTGAGTGCGGCGATCCTGCTGGCCATCGCCCCGGACCGGAAGGTCGTCTCGCGCGCGGCAGTGGTCAGCACGTAGTCGGCGACGCGGGTGATCGAAGAGCGCGGGAAGTTCGTGATCGCGACCGTGGTCGCCCCGCGCGAGCGTGCCTCGGTGAGGCTTCCGACGGTGTCGGCCGTCGTCCCGGTGTGCGAGATCCCGATGGCCACGTCACCGCGCCGCAGCAGCGCCGCCGAGGTGACGGCGCTGTGCGGGTCTGGCCAGGCGTAGACGATGCGCTCGATCCGGTGCAGCTTCTGCTGCAGGTCGAGAGCGACAAAGGCGCTCGCGCCGATGCCGTAAATGTCGATGCGCCGGGCCCGGACCACCGCCTCGACGACCTGCCCGAGCGTCGCGGCGTCCAGTTGCGCGGCGGTCTCCTCGACCGCCCGGGCGTCAGCGTGCGCGATCTTCTTGACTATCTCGTCCAGGGTGTCGTGCGGCCCGATGTCGCTGCCGATGTCTCCCCAGCCGGTTTCCCGGCTGGCCTGCGCGGCGGCCGCGAGTGCCAGCCTGAGCTCGGGGTAGCCGGGGAAGCCCATCGCGCGGCAGAACCTGATCACGGTTGTCCCCGACGTCTGGCACGCCTCGGCCAGCTCGGAGATGGTCTTGGCAGCGACCCCGCCGGGGTCGCTCACCACCGCGGCGGCGACCCGCTGCTCGGCGGGCGCGAGATTGGGCATGAGCGCCCGCACGTGCGCGAGGAGCGTCTGCGGAGTGTGCACGGCCGACTCCGCAGACGCGGAGCGACGCGGCGTCTGGGGCATGGCGTCACTGTACGACGGCAAGTGTCCCCTGCCGTAGGCCCTCCGCCCGGCTCGTCCGGGCGATAACTTCACGTATTCGCATAAATACCCATTACCTGGCACCCGAATCGGTGCCGGAACCCCTGGGCAGCGCTCTATGGCCCTCGGTGTTCTACTGGGGTTGGTGGACGATACGGGGGCAGTGGGGAAGACGGGGACAGAGGTTCTGGTGGTAGGCGCCGGGCCGTCTGGCCTGTTCGCGGCCACCGAGCTGGCCCGTCATGGGGTGCGGGCACGCGTGGTCGAACGGGCGCCTCAGCCGCACCACCAGGCCCGGGCAACCGCGCTGCAGCCAGCCACGCTCGAGATCCTGCAGCAGGCCGGGATCGCCGACCGGGTACTCGAGGCATCCGAGCACCTTGGCTTCTCGCGGGTCTTCGACCCGGACCTCCGGTGCGTGGCCGAGATGCCGTTCGCGGGCGCGGGCTGCCGGTGGGAGTTCCAGTGCAGCCTGCCGCAGTGGCGGACCGAGCAGATCCTGGCGGGCCGCCTCGCCGAGCTCGGCGGCACGGTGGAGCGGGCACTCGAGGTGGTCTCGGTCACCGAACGGGACCAGGACGTCCTGGTCGCGCTGCGGCGACCGGGAGGGGCGACCGAGACCGTCGCAGCCTCATGGGTCATCGGGGCCGGCGGTGCCGCGAGCGTGACCAGGGGATCCATGGCCGAGTCCCTGCTCGGCACGACCTACCCGGGGACCGCGCTGGCCGCGGACGTGCGGGTGTCGTGCGGGCTCCCCCGCGACGGAGGGGCGCTGATCGCCTCGCCAGCTGGCTACGTGCTGCTGGCTCCGCTGCCCGACGAGCGGTGGATCTGTTTCATCGGCGAACTCGACCAGGCGGAAGCCGAGCGGCTGGACCAGGATCGCTCGATCGCCGCGGTCACGGCCGCGATCGAGCGCCGGGTCCCCAGCGGGCTCTGCGTGGACGACGTCGCCTGCGCGTCGCCATTCCGCATGCATCGCCGCCTGGCGCCGCACCTCGCCGACAAACGGCGCTTCCTGCTCGGCGACGCCGGGCACCTGTCCAGCCCGTTCGGCGGCGAGGGGCTCAACTCGGGCCTGCAGGACGCGCACAACCTCGCCTGGAAGCTCGCGCTGGCGCATCGTGGCCGCGCCCGCCCGAGCCTGCTCGACAGCTTCGAGCCCGAACGGGCCGCCGCCGACCGCCACGTCCTGGAAATCTCAGACAGCCTGCACCAGCTGGCCGAGGGCGCCGTCGAGTCGGCGCGGACCGGCGTGTTCCCCGCCCCGCCGTCCAGGGAGCGCCTCGCCGAGATGGTGCGGTCCCGCTCCATGCTCGACGTCTCTTACGCGGGGACCCCGCTGGTCGGCGAGTACCTGGCGCCGGGAACCCCGCCGCCCGCCGGCCCCGTGCCAGGCGACCGGTATCCGGGCCGGGTCGACCTGCCGGGCACGCGGCATCACCTGCTGATCTTCGGCCCGGCTGACGACGCGGCGGTGTCCCGGGTCGCCCGCAAATGGCACGATCTCGTGGACCTCACGCACTCCACCGGAGACGGACGGCAAGCAGATCGGACCGCCAGCGTGGCCGTCCTGCTGCGGCCGGACGGCCACATTGGCTTTCGCGCCGCCCCGGCCAGCCAAGCCGGGCTTCGTGCGCTCGATGCACACCTGGACGGCTATCTCGTGCCCGCCTGACGGTCCTGCCCGGTCAGCCGAGCAGTTCGGCGGCTACTGCCGCGTGGACCTGCTTGCGCAGGCCGACGACCGAGTGCTCCGGTCCGCGGCCGAAGTGCACCCCGTTGGTCAGCAGCACCGCCCAGAGGCCGCTGCCCGGATCTATGGACAGGCTGGTGCCGGTGAACCCGGTGTGCCCGGCGCCGGAGTCCGGCCAGCCGTCGCCCATGTTGTCGTACCGGTCGCGGCGCAGCCCCCAGCCGAGGCCGCGGCGGGCGTCGAGGCCCTCGGTCTGGCAGCGCAGCGCCTCGGCTCGCATGCCCCACAGCGGCCCGCGGGCCTGGCCGTCCCCCGCGAGGCCGTCCCCCGCGAGCGACAGCGCGCCGGCGTCGGCGTTCCCGGCCCACGCCGCCGCGTAGCGGCCGAGGTCGGCCGCCGTGCCGAACAGGCCCGCGTGGCCGGCCACCCCGCCGAGGATCTCGGCGTTCTCGTCGTGCACCACGCCGACCTTGGCCACGCCGTCGACGATCTCGGTGGCCGCGATCCGCCCGGACCAGCCGGCCGGCGGCAGGTACCTGGTCGCGGTCATGCCGAGCGGGCCGCAGACGAAGTCCTGGACGAGCTCGTCGAGCCCGGCGCCCGTCACGGCGGCGGCGAGCTCGCCGAGATTGATGAAGCCGACGTCGGAGTAGCAGAAGACCGTGCCGGGCGGCGCAACCAGCGGCTCGGCGAGCGCGGCGGCCAGGATCTCGCCCGCGTCGTGCAACTCCTGGTAATACCTCCGCACGCCCGGCAAGCCGGAGGTGTGCAGCAGCAGTTGCCGCACGGTCACGGTATTCTTCCCCGCCCCGCCCGCCCCGCCCGCCCCGCCCGCCCCACCTGGCCCGCCTGGCCCACCCGATCCGGCGAACCGCGGCAGGTACCGGTCCACCGGCTGGTCCAGGCCGATCTCGCCCCGGCCGGCCAGCCGCAGCACGATCGGCAGCGTGGCGACGACCTTGGTGAGCGAGGCGAGGTCGAAGACGGTGTCCGCGGTCATCGGCCGGGTGGCCGCGGCGTCGCGCTGCGCGTGGCCGGCCACATGCAGCAGCGCCGGGTCGGCGGTACGCACGCCGGCGGCCAGGACCGCGCCGGGCACGAGTCCCGTGGCCACGGCGTGGTCGATCAGCTCGGCAGCGGTCGGGCCCATCAGGCGGCGCCGCCGAGCAGGAGGTCGGCGGCGGCCTCCAGGTTGGCCCGGCCCGATCCCCTGGTCCCGACGTAGTTGCCGTCCGCCAGGCCCGCGTCGTGCACGGTGCCGGTGCCGATCACCAGCGTGCCCGGCCTGCGGGCCAGAACGCCGCCGATCAGGTCCTGCTGCCACGGCCGCCGGTGCGCGTCGCAGACGGCGAGCAGCAGCGGCCTGCCTTGGACGCGCGCGACGATCGCGTCCAGGTCGCCGGGTGGCTCGGTGAGCCGGATCCCCTCGACGCCCGGCGCGCGCGATCGCAGCACACCGAGCAGGCTTGCCGCGCTGTCGTCCAGCATGCAGCTCATGCGGCCGCCCGCGTCGATGACGTACGGCAGGTCGGCGAGCGGCAGCCCGTCCGCCTGCACGAGCAGCGCACGCGCCGCGGCATCGGCGCCCGCAGCGGGTTCCGGTGCCGAGACGGGGCGGGCCCGCGCCCAGGCGGCGAGCGCGCGCACCCGTGCGGCCGACTCCTCCACCCGGGTGCGGGACACGACGCCGCGGCGCACGGCGCTGGCCAGCGTGTCCCTGGCCTGCCGCTGCGCCGCCCACTCTCCCGGCAGGCAGAGCAGGTCGGCCCCGGCCGCGAGCGCGGCCACGGCGCCCTCGGCGCTGGCCTCGCTGTCTCCGATCGCGGCCATCTCGAGGGCATCGGTGACGATCACGCCGCCGAAGCCGAGTTCTCCCCGCAGGAGCTCAGTGAGGAACTTCCGGGAAATCGTCGCCGGAACGGTGTCGATCTCGGGAAACACCACGTGCGCGGTCATCACGCAGCGGACCCCGGCTCGGATCGCGGCCTGGAACGGCACCAGGTCGGTGTCGCGCAGTTGCTGCAGCGACGCGCCGACCACGGGCAGCACCAGGTGCGAATCGGTGTCCGCGCGGCCGTGCCCGGGAAAGTGCTTGGCGCACGCCGCCACCAGGTGGGACTGGATGCCGTCGGTGAACGCGGCGGTGTGCGCGGCCACCCGGCCCGGGTCGGCGCCGAACGAGCGAACGCCGATGATCGGGTTCGCTGGATTGCTGTCGATGTCCACGTCGGGCGCGAGGTCGAGGTTGACGCCGCCCTCAGCGAGCATCGCGCCGATGCTGGCCGCAACCCGCCGGGTCAGCCCGGTGTCGTCGATCGCGCCGAGCGCGGCGTTGCCCGGGTAGGAGGAGCCGGTGCGCGCCTCGACCCGGGTGACGATGCCGCCCTCTTCGTCCGCGGCGATGAGCACGTCGGGATTGTGTGCCCGAAGTTCCGCGGTCAGCGCGTGCAGCTGCGCCGGCCCGGTTATGTTCCCGGCGAACAGCAGGACGCCGCCCAGGCCGTCGTCAAGCCAGCGCCGGAGCCAGTCGGGCGGCGTGATCCCGTGGAACCGGGCCAGCATGCAAGTGTCTAATTCATCCCTGCTCACCCTAAAAACCTACCGTTTACGGCCCGGCTCACGCAGGCCCCGGAAAACCGAGCCCGGCCAGAGCCTCGCGCACGCTGCCGCCCGCGTCGGCCAGCGCACCGGCCGCCGCCTTCGACTCGAGGCCCGACAGCAAGCAGAGGAGGGCAAGCCGCAGGTCGCCACCGCTTCGCGCCAGCTCGTCGCGGCACGCCTCTTCGCTGGCGCCAGACACCTCACCGAGGATGGCGAGCTGCCGCTGGCGCAGCTTGGCGTTGCTGCCCGACATGCCGATCATCAGGTTGGAGTAGGTACGCCCGAGCCGGACCATCGCCGCGGTGGACAGCGAGTTCAGCACCATCTTCTGCGCGGTGGCCGCCTTCAGCCTGGTCGATCCGGCGATGGCCTCGGGGCCGGTGTCCGGCAGCACGCGGTACTGGGCCAGCGCGGCAAGCGGCGCGGCCGGGTTGCTGCTCACCAGCACGGTAACCGCGCCCGCCGACCTGGCCCGGCGCAGCGCGCCGGCGACGTACGGCGTGCGGCCGCTGGCCGAGATTCCCACCGCGACGTCGGCAGCGGTCACACCGCGCGCGTCCCTGGCGCCAAGTGCCTCCTCGTCCTCGACGCCCTCGACCGCCGAGCGCAGCGCCCGCGCGCCGCCTGCCTGATGGCCCACGAAGATGCCTGGCTCGAGCCCGAACGTCGGCACCACCTCCGCGGCGTCGAGGACGCCGATCCGCCCCGAGGTCCCGGCGCCGAAGTAATGCACGCGGCCGCCTGCCCTGAGCCGTTCGACCACCCGGTCGACGGCCGCCGCGAGCGCCGGCAGAACCGACGTGACGGCGCCGGCCACGGTAGCGTCCTCGGCGTTCAGCAGCCGCAGGATCTGCTCGGTCGGGACGACGTCGATGTCGGCGGTCCGCAGGTTCCGCTCCTCTGTGCGCGATGACACCGGCAGCGCCGTCAGCAACGCGCTGTCCTGCTCTGAATCTGCTCGCACCGGCCAGCCCCTCCCCCTCAGCGCGGCCCTCGTGGCACGCGCTGACCGTCGGCTGCACGCTCTCACCTCAGTAAACGTTGCCGGGTTCGACTATCGGGCGTCGTTGCTGAGAGTCGCCGGGTTCGGCAGGGAATGTCCCACGCACCGCGGAGTGCCGCGGACCACCGGCCCTCCATAGCCGGGCTGGTCCAGGGCTAGTACTTGGGCTAGTCCGGCTGGGCGGCCTCCGCGGGCTCGTCGGGGATGTAGAACATGCGCAGTTGCATCGGCCGTGCCCCGGGCGGTGCGCTTTCGGCCGTGTGCCCGTACTTGTGCAGCAGCGCGACGTAGTCGTCGTGCAGCGCCTCTAGCCCATCGACCGTGAAGTAGCCGTTGGCCCTGGATGCCTTGGCCCACTTGCCGTGGCTGCGGACGTCCCGGATGAAGCGGTTCACCAGGGCCAGCTCACCCGGGATCTGGCCAGCCCGCCACTCGTCGAGCGCGGCCCGGTCCTCGGGGCTGAGGCTGTCGTAGTCGGGCTCCCGGTGGTCCACCGGCCCGGTGCGCCACCACCGTTCCCGCCCGCTGGCCCGTTCCGGCACCTCCTCGATGACCCCAGCATCGGCGAGCACCCGCAGGTGATAGCTGGTCGTGCCGGTGTTCTCGCCCAGCGCCTCGGCGAGCGTCGTGGAGGTCGCCGGGCCGTGCCCGGCAAGGTGGCGCAGCATCTCTTGCCGCAGCGGATGCGACAGCGCCTTCCAGCGCTTGGCATCCCCGACCACCTTGCGCGGACGTATCGCCATGCCCGCAGCCTACCAGCGATGCCGAAGAATTTCTGCAGAATTCTGTTTGCAGAACTTTCTCTGTATGCGTATTGTGCGGCCATGACGGCATGCCATGGGCCGCGAGGCCGAGCCAGGGACCGGGTCCGGCAGAAACAGTAAAGCTAGCATATGCTAAGTTTTACTTGCAGATGCCAGAGATAGGGGATATCCATGCGAGCCCAGACCAGCGCTGAGATGGCCGGGCCTGGCGGCGACGGGCCGCCGGCCTCGCCCGCCTGTCCCGGATCCGGACCCGACGGGGCCAGTGCGGACCGGTGGGTGCCGGGGCAGGCGCAGTCTGCCGGGGAGTTCCTGTGCCGCTTTGGTGACGCGATCGACGACCGGGTCGCCGAGATCCTCGACGAGCGGGACGCGCTGCGCCCGCGGCCGCGGCCGCGCGCCAGCTTCGCCGTGGTCGCGCTGTTGCCCGCGATGACCGCGACCATCCTGCTGCGGCACGAGGCGGCGGCCGTGTGCGCGGTCTGGCTCTCGGCCGCCGTCGCCTGCCTGGCCGTCTTCACCACCCGGCCGGGCCGGCCATGACCGTCAGCCGCCGCACCGGCATTCCCCTGGCCTGCTGCGCCCTCTTCCGTCCCTGTCGTGCGGAACGCCCGGGCGCGGTGAGCTAGCGGCCGGGTCGCCCCGCCGTCGCGGGGTTGATCAGCGAAGATGGGTTCATGAGACTTCCCGTTATGCCGCCGGTGGCGCCGATGCTGGCCAAGTCGGTGAAGGAGATCCCGCGCGGCGCACTCAGCTTCGAGCCTAAGTGGGACGGCTTCCGGTCGGTCGTCTTCCGGGACGGCCTCGAGGTGGAGTTCGGCAGCCGGAACGAGCGGCCGCTGACCCGTTACTTCCCCGAACTCGTCGAGGCGGCCCTGCGGAACCTGCCGGAGCGCTGCGTTCTTGACGGGGAAATCGTCATACCGGACACGAAGCGGCGTCGGCTCGACTTCGAGGCGCTGCTGCAGCGGATCCATCCGGCGGCCAGCCGGGTCAATCTGCTGGCCGAGCAGACCCCGGCCGAGTTCGTCGTCTTCGACCTGCTCGCGCTCGGCGACGTGAGCTACCTGGAGACGGAGTTCTCGGCCCGCCGTGACCTGCTCGAGCAGGCGATGACCGACGCCGAGGCCCCGTTCCACCTCACCCCGGCGACCCTCGACCGTGACGTCGCCGCCGAGTGGTTCAGCCAGTTCGAGGGCGCGGGCCTGGACGGGATCGTGGCCAAGCCGCTGGACGGCCAGTACGAGCCGGACAAGCGGGTCATGTTCAAGGTCAAGCACGAGCGCACCGCCGACTGCGTGGTCGCGGGCTACCGGGAGCACAAGAGCGGCCCGGACGCGATCGGGTCGCTGCTGCTCGGCCTCTACGACGACAGCGGCAAACTAGCCAGTGTGGGCGTGATCGGCGCGTTCCCGCTGGCAACGAGGCGCGAACTGCTCACCGAACTGCAGCCGCTGGTCACGAGCTTCGACGAGCACCCGTGGAACTGGGCGAAACCGCAGCCGGGGGTCCGGGGACCGCGTGACGCCGAGCACAGCCGGTGGAACGCGAACAAGGACCTGTCGTTCATCCCGCTGCGCCCCGAGCGGGTGGTCGAGGTCCGCTACGACCACATGGAAGGCACCAGGTTCCGGCACACGGCTCAGTTCGTCCGGTGGCGCCCCGACCGTGACCCGAAATCGTGCGGCTTCGCCCAGCTCGAGGAGCCGGTCAGCTACAACCTGACCGACATCCTCAGCTGAAGCCGGGCAGCGGGAGCGGCGCCTCAGGCCTGCACAAACTCGATGCCGGCCAGCTCGCAGAACACCTTCCAGCTCGCGGCGTGCCTGCCGAGGTTCATCACCTCGTGGTGCGGGCCGCCAGCGGTCAGCCAGGCGTTGAGGCAGGCCCGCACGCCGGTGTCCGGCCGGAACTGGCCGTACGGCATCTCCAGCGCGGGCAGCACCTGGCTGTCCAGGTTCTCGCCCTCGGCGACGACCATGCGGAACCGCGTGTTGCCCAGCGAGACCAGCGTGGCCAGGGTGGCCGGGCCCGGCTGGTACTGGAACAGGAACGTGGGCGGGTCAGCGAGGTTGCCGATGCCCAGCGGCCGCTTGATCAGCTTCACCGGCTGGTCGTTTCGGGCGATCTTCCAGTTGCCCTCGCCCATGTGGCTCATCAGGATCGAGTCGGACGGGAAGTCCATCGCGTACATCTCGGTGAAGTGCGCGTCCCCGATCAGCACGTGCCCGGCCGCCACCATGCACGCCGTGAGCACGTCCCCCTCTGCCGCGTAGCCGTATCCCTGGGCCATCAGCGAGGACGCCGCCGCCAGCGGCAGCCGGTCGAACCTGCCGTCCTCGCCGATCGCGTCGAAGTGCGCGGTGTAGGCGCCGTAGCCGCCGACGTCCAGGATGTGCTTGATCGCGACCTGCATCCGGGCGTGATCGGCGCGCTCCTCCACTGACAGCGCCGGGTCGATCTCGAAGTGGTCGTCCTCGAACGCGATGACCTCGTCCAGCTGCGCCCTGGTGACCTCGAGCATGCCGCGGTACAGGTCTCCCTGGGCCACCGCGAGGATCTCCGGGCCGAGGCTGCGGATCAGCGCGCTTTCGTCGACCCGGATGTCGCCCATGTCGTTCATCGCGTAGCCGAAGATCGCCACCTTCAGCTTCTTCCACGCGGTCACCGCGGCGGCCGCGCGGGCCCACCGCCCGACGTCGGCGCGGAATTCCTCGCTCTTCCAGTCATCCGTCAGCACGGCGAACCGGCGACCTGCCCTGACCATGGCATTCGCCGTGTCCTGGGCGCCGTGCACGCCCTGGTTGTAGGTCATGTCGGCCATGTCCCACTCGGGCGTGACGCTGCGCTCCGGCTGGATGTTGGCCATCAGGATCGGCAGCCGTGACTCGTTGAGCAGCCGCGCGACCCGCATGGCCGGCCCGTAGGTCAGCATCACGACCATGACGCCGTCAAGGTCGTCGTTCTCGAACTGGCGCATGGCCCGCTCGGCGTCCTCGCGGTACTTGACCGGCTCGCTCGGGAAGAACTCGCCGACGTCCGCAAGATGCTCGGCGATCTCGCGAGCGTAGCCCGCCTGCCGCGCCGCGATGTCGGGGATCATGTCGTCGTACAGGTCCTGCATGATGCCCAGGATCCCGATCTTCGGCTTGCGGTCAGACATCGAATTCCTCCAGAACGTAGAGCCCGGCCTCGGTTCGGCCGGTCCCAGCCGGGTGGTCAGCGCTGGCCATACTCCTGCTGGTAGCGCCGGTACAGTGCGTCGATCTGATCTTGCGTGAGCGGTGTCAGCGGGCCGCCGAACGCCCGGGCTAGGTGCACGGTACGCGCCGCGTCCTCGCACATCACGGCGGCCTTCAGCGCGTCGCGCGCTGTGCCGCCGATCGTGAAGACCCCGTGGCTGCGCATCAGCACGGCGGGCGAGCGGTGGCCGGACAGGGTCCCGACGATGCCGCGGCCGATCTCATCGCTGCCGATCAGCGCGAACGGGCCGACCGGGATCTCGCCCCCGAACTCGTCGGCCATGGCCGTGATCACGCACGGGATCGCCTCGCCGCGCGCCGCCCACGCCGTCGCGTACCCGGAGTGCGTGTGCACGACGCCGCCCACCTCGGGCATCTGCCGGTAGACATAGGCGTGCGTCGCGGTGTCGCTCGAGGGCCGGTAGCCCATGGGGTTGACGGCAGGGTCGTCGACCGCGCGGCCGTCCAGGTCGCAGACCACCATCGAGTCCGGGGTCAGCGCCGGGTAGCCGACACCGCTCGGCTTGATCACCATGAGGTCCTCGCCGGGAACCCGGGCCGAGATGTTGCCGGAGGTCCAGGCCACCAGGCCCGCCGCGACCAGGTCGGCGTGCAGGTCGCTGAGGGTGCGCCGGAGCTCTGCCAGGCCCGCGCTCATGAGTTTCCTTTCGTTTCCGCGTCCACGACCCGATCGCGGATCCCGCGGAGCCGGTGCATGACCTCGTTGCCGCCCCGGCCGAAGTAGTCGTGCAGCAGCAGGTACTCGGCGTACAGCCGGTCGTAGACGTCGGCGCTGACCGAGTCGGGCAGGTACACCGCCTGGTGCTTGCCGCCCATCGCCAGGGCCGCGGCCGGGACGTCGGGGTAGCAGCCGGCCGCGACCGCGGCGTGGATGGCCGAGCCGAGCGCCGGTCCCTGCTCGGAGGCGATCACGCTGAGCGGGCGGCGGGTCACGTCGGCGTAGAGCTGGAGCACGAACTTGCTCTTGGTGAGGCCGCCCGCAATCACCAGCTCGGTGACCGGGACGCCCGACGCGTTGAACGTGTCGATGATGACCCTGGTCCCGAACGCGGTGGACTCGATCAGGGCCCGGTAGATGTCGGGTGCCCGGGTTGCCAGCGTGAGGCCGACGATCAGGCCAGACAGGTGATGGTCGACGAGCACGCTTCGGTTGCCGTTCAGCCAGTCGAGCGCGATCAGGCCGTGCGCCCCGGCGGGCTGCCGCGCGGCCTCGGCGTCCAGCAGTTCCTGCACACTGATGCCGCGCCGGTCCGCCTCCGCCTGGTATTCGGCTCCGGCCACGTACTCGGCGCACCAGGCAAAGAGATCCCCGACGCCGCTCTGCCCTGCCTCGTAGCCCCACATCCCGGACACGATGCCGCCATCGACCACCCCGCACATCCCGGGGACCTCGGCCAGCCTGGTGCCGTTCATCACGTGGCAGGTCGACGTGCCCATGATCGCGACCATCTGGCCGGGCGCGATGGCGGCAGCGGCGGGCGCGGTCACGTGGGCGTCCACGTTGCCGACGGCGACCGCGATTCCCTCGGGCAGCCCGGTCCACGCGGCCGCCTGCTCGGTCAGCGAACCGGCCTTGCGGCCCAGCGGCAGCACCGGGTGCTCCAGCTTGTCCGCGGCGAACCTGGCGAACTCGGGATGCAGCTGGCCAAGGAACTCCCGCGTCGGGTAGTGGCCGTCCTGCCGGATGCCCTTGTACCCGGCCGTGCACGCGTTCCTGGTCTCGGCCCCGGTGAGCTGCCAGATGATCCAGTCGGCGGCCTCGATCCACCGGCTGGTCTGCTGGTAGACCTCCGGATCCTCCTCGAGCAGCTGCAGCGCCTTGGCGAACTCCCACTCGGACGAGATCTTCCCGCCGTAGCGGCCGATCCACGGCTCGTGCCGCTCGTGGGCGAGCGCGTTGATCCGGTCCGCCTGAGGCTGCGCCGCGTGATGCTTCCACAGCTTCGGGTAAGCGTGCGGCCGCCCGGCGAGCTGCGGAAGCTGGCACAGCGGCGTCCCGTCCGCCAGCACCGGCATCACGGTGCACGCGGTGAAATCGGTGCCGATGCCGACGATCAGGGCGGCATCGACGCCCGCGGCGGCCAGGGCGGCGGGCACCGCCTCCCGAAGTACGTCCCGGTAGTCCTCGGGATCCTGCAGCGCCCAGTCCGGGGGCAGCGGCTCTCCAGTAGCCGCCAGCGTGGCATCCATCACGCCGTGGCGGTACTCCTGGACGGCGGTGCCCAGCTCGGCGCCGTCTCGGACCCGCACTACGACCGCCCGCCCGGACAGGGTGCCAAAGTCAATTCCCAGCACGCAGGCGTCGCCAGCTGTGGTCATCGAACTACCTCCCTCCAGGGATGCACGACGACCTGCCTACTGCACGCCCAGCCGCACCGGAGGACCCGCCCACTGCACGCCCAGCCGCACCGGACGACCTGCCCATACCCCAATTGTTAGCGCTAACAGACTGGATGTGATCCACCGGTACCCTTCCTTTTACTATCTGCCGATCAGCGCCGGGGCCGGCCTGCGCTGGAGCGCACGATCAGCTCCGGGGTGACTGGCAACCGGGCGCCGGGCGCGGGGCGCCCGCAGATCCGGTCGACCAGCAGCCGCAACGCCTGCTTGCCGAGTTCTCCGAAATCTTGCCGCACCGTGGTCAGCGGGGGGAGGAAGAAGGCAGATTCCGGTATATCGTCAAATCCCACCACACTCACGTCGGCGGGAACCTGCCGCCCGTGCTCGCCAAGTGCGCGGAGCAAGCCGAGCGCCATCTGGTCGTTTGCGCAGAACACGGCGCTGACTTCGGGCATCCTCGCCAGTTCGTGGCCGATCTCGTAGCCGGACCGCGCCGACCAGTCCCCGCGCACGATCTCCGGCTCCGGCGTGCCCGTCTCGCGCAGCGCCCGGCCCCACCCTTCAGCGCGCTCCCGCGCGTCCAGGGTGGAGTCCGGGCCGCCCACGTAGTGCACGGTCGGATGGCCGAGGTCGAGCAGGTAACGCGTGGCCTGAAAGGCGCCCGCAATGTTGTCGATCGCAACCGAATCAAGCGGAGCGCGGGTGCCGCAACCGACAGCGACGAGCGGCACGTCGGTTGCGACTCCGGTGAGCGCCTCCAGAGCAGGCATCTCAGAGGCAATGACGATGATCCCCTCGACGCCCTGGCCGAGGAACCGGTCGACCGCCTCCTGCATCGACCGGCGGTCGAAGGCGGGCAAGCTGGTGATGGTGACCGAGTAGCCGGAATGGGCGGCCCGCTCGATGCCGTAGAGCATGGAAGCCGGGCCGTAGAGCGTGGTGTCGAACGAGATCACGCCGAGTGCGTGGGTACGCCCCGTGACCAGGCTGCGCGCCGCGGCGTTGGGCCGGTAACCAAGCTGGCGGATAGCTGCCAGGACGTCTTCCCTGGTCTGCGGCCTGACGTTGGGATGCCCGTTGAGGACGCGGGAGACGGTCTGGTGCGAGACGCCTGCCAGCCGGGCGACGTCTGCCATCACCGGCCGTGCGGCTGGCCCGTTCGCCGTCGACGCCACCAGGTCCCCTCGGTCACTGGCCGATCCCGTACCCGCGAGACACAGCTTCTTCGGGCGAGATGATGTTTTCGTTTCACATCCCGTTCCGTCGAGCGCCACGCCCCTAAGCAGTATCTAGGGTATGCGAGAAGGTGATGTTAGCCGACGGCCGGCCGTGTCCTGCCATTTGATAGAACGCGCAGATCCTGGGACCCTACGGCCCATGCAGGGAGCGCGGGACCCGTTCAAGCGACCCATCTCGCCGGCGGCCGTGGCCACACAGACCGCCGAGCTCGAGCAGACCGTCGACGCGGACGAGAAGACTCTGGGCGCGAAGCACCCAGACACCCTCACGGCCAGGGCAGCCCTGGCCCGCGGCTACCTTTTCGCCGGGAGGTCCGGTGAGGCGGTCACGCTGCTCGAGACGAACGTGCCTACCTTCGAGAATGTGCTCGGTCTCGATCACGCGGACACCCTGCAATCCCGCAATGATCTTGCGGTCAGCTACCGGTTGACTGGCCGAGCGGCCGATGCTGCCGCCCTGCACGAGCAGAATCTCTCGATCCAGGAACGGCTGCTGGGATCCGACCACCCCGCCACCTTGGTCACCCGGTCCAACCTCGCCAGTGCGCTGTGGGCCGTCGGCCGCACCGGCGAGGCACTGGCGGGGTACCAGCGGACCCTGGCCGACCAGGAACGGGTGCTCGGGCCCGAGCACGCCGACACGATGCATACCCGCGGCAACCTGGCCAACGCCTACCGGGCCGACGGGCGGCTACCCGAATCGATCGCCATGCACGAGCAGAACCTGGCTATCAGGGGGCACGCGCTAGGCGCGGACGACCCCGATACCCTCTCCTCGCGCCATGGACTGGCAAGAGCGTTTGCCGCAGCCGGACGGCTCGTCGACGCGGTGCCGCTGCAACAGCAGGCGGCCACAGAGCGAGAACGAGTCCTCGGCGCCGACCACCCGGACACGCTGGCGTCCCGCGCCGGCCTGGCCGCCATCTACACCTCTGCCGGCTGGTTTCCCGAGGCCATCGCGCTTTTCAATGCCGCGATCACCGACGCCGAGCGGGTGCTAGGAGCCGACCACCCGGACACGCTCGCGTTCCGGAACGATCTTGCTGCGGCCTATCAGCAGGCCGGGCGGGCCAACGAGGCCATCGAATTGCTCGAGCCGACCCTCGCCGGCCGCGAGCGCCTGCTCGGCCCGGAGCATCCGGACACGCTCGCGTCCCGGAACGACCTGGCCGCCGCGTACGCCAAGACCGGCCGGATAGCCGACGCGATCACCTTGCACGAGCGCAACGTAGCCGACCTGGAGCGGCTGCTCGGGGCCGATCACCCGACGACCCTGACCTCGCGCAGCAACCTCGCCGCCGCCTACGGCCGGGCGGACCGGCTGCCCGAGGCAATAGCGCTGCACGAGCAGGCGCTGGCCGACCGCGAGCGGCTGCTCGGCCCCGATCACCCGGCCACCCTCACCTCGTGTAACAATCTCGCCGCCGCCTATGCCCGGGCCAACCGCTTCCGGGAGTCGACCGCCTACTACAAACGCGCGCTGGCCGGCCGCAAGCGCGTCCTGGGCTCCGACCACCCCGCGACCCGCGCCACCCGCGAGGCCCTGGTCCGCGTCCGAGACCGCCGCCACGCCTCCTTCCTAACCCGCCGCCCCCGCCCCCGCCCCCGCCCCTAGAACATTTCACGGGTTTCAGTCATTCGGTGCCCCGATTTAGACTGGTTTGGGGTTACCGAACCCGTGAGAACAAGGCTGACCATGGCGGCAGAGCCGGGTCCATAAGCGGTCTATAACGACTCAACTAAGGAAGTTCGGCGGCTCTTGACAGTGGCGTAACGGCGGCTTGACACTACTGCACAGAATTTGAAACGTTCCAGAGGAGGCTGGCGGCCAAGAGACTGACGGTCGCCGCCGGAGCAGTCTGGACCTGATGCGGCAGACCCGCATCGGAGTCGCAGAAAGCACAACGTGAACGGCCGGAGCAGAGCAGCGGAGAGGCGGAGAGAAGTCCATGGACCCTGGGCGCGACGCCGACCGGCGTATCGGTGGCCCAGGCGAAGGCGCTCCCCCGAACTCACCGGCGGCTTCGGAGGAGTCCGTCGGGCGGGCACCGAATGGCCAGCACGCGGACGCAAGCCAGGGGACGCCGCAGTTGTCGCTGCGGCACGCAGCCAAGGCGTTCGGCGCCGTACACGCGATCGTGGACTGTTCGATCGATCTCTACGGCGGGGAAGTACACGGGCTGGTCGGTGAGAACGGCGCGGGCAAGTCCACGCTGGTGAAGATCCTGGCCGGGGTCTACCAGCCCGACAGCGGGGAACTGCTGGTCGGTAACGAGCCGACGGTGCTGCACGGTCCGGCGGCCGCCAGGGACGCCGGGATAGCCGTCATCTACCAGGAGCCCACGCTGTTCCCCGACCTGACCGCCGCGGAGAACATCTTCATGGGGCGCCAGCCGTTGCGGCGGGGCAGGCGCATCGACGCCAAGCAGATGCGGGAGCATGCCCGGGAGCTGTTCAAGCAGCTGGGTGTCCGGCTTGACCCCGGCCGCATCTGTCGCGGCCTTTCCATCGCCGACCAGCAGATCATCGAGATCGCCAAGGCACTCTCGCTCGAAGCCAAGATCATCGTGATGGACGAGCCGACCGCCGCGCTGTCAGCGGCCGAGGTGAACCGGCTGTTCGACGTCGCGCGGACGCTGCGCGCGTCGGGAGCGGCGGTGCTGTTCATCTCGCACCGCCTCGAAGAAGTCTTCGAGATATGCCAGCGGGTCACTGTGATGCGCGACGGCAGACAGGTGCTGACCAGGGAACTGGCCGGACTCACCGCCGATGAACTGGTCCGCGCCATGGTTGGCAGGAACCTGGACGAGCGCGTCGCCGACGGCCGCGCGGCGCCCGGGGACCGGGTGCTGAAGGTCGAGCGGCTCACCAGGGAAGGAGTGTTCATCGACATCTCCTTCGAAGTCCGGGCAGGCGAGATCGTGGCCATGTCCGGGCTAGTCGGCTCGGGCCGCAGCGAGGTGGCACGGGCAGTCTTCGGCATCGACAGCTACGACGCCGGCTCGGTGACCGTGCATGAGCGCCCGCTGCGCAAGTCGTCCCCCACTAGCGCGATGGCCGCCGGGGTGGGTTTCGTGCCCGAGGACCGCCGTCAGCAGGGCCTCGTCATGGAGATGTCGGTGCAGCAGAACATGGCGCTGGCCTCACTCGGCAGGCTGCGCCATGCCGGGCTCATTTCCGGGAAGTCGGAACGCAACTTCGCCGCTGACTGGGCGCTGAAACTGCGGATCAAGTTCGGGCGGCTCACCGACCCGGTCTCGCAGCTATCCGGCGGTAACCAGCAGAAGGTCGTGCTGGCGAAGTGGCTCGGACGCAACCCGAGCCTGCTGATCGTGGACGAGCCGACCCGGGGCATCGACATCGCCACAAAGGCCGAGGTGCACCGGCTGCTTTCGGAACTCGCGGGAAACGGAGTCGCGATCTTGATGATCTCCTCGGAGCTGCCGGAGGTACTCCGCGTCGGCGACCGGATCCTGGTGATGCGCGAGGGCCGGCTGGTCGGCGAGTACGCCCGCGCGGACGCGTCGGAAGAAAAGATCATGTCGGCGGCGACCGGCCAGCTTCAGGAGCAGGCACAGTGAGCGGCGCACGCGCAGCGGGCGCAGAAGCGAACCAGAGGGCCCTGAGCGGCGCACGCGCAGCGGGCGCAGAAGCGACCCGGGGGGCCCTGTGAGCACGACCCTGGCCCCGCCGCGGGAACCGTCCGGCGCGCCGGCCGAGATCGGGTCGCGTCGGCTGACCGAGCGGGTCTTCCGGGTCAGGGAGACCGGCATCATCGCGGTCCTGGCGCTGTTCGTCCTGATCACCGCCGTGATCCAGCCGCGCTTCGTCAGCTCGTCGAACATCCAGTTCATCCTCGTCGACACCGCGGTCTACGCGCTCGTGGCGCTCGGCGAGACCATGGTGATCATCACGAGGAACGTGGACCTCTCGGTCCAGTCGGTGCTGGCGCTGTCCGCGTACCTGTCGGCCGGATTGTTCGGGCACGTGCACGGCATCCCGATCCCCGTGGTGTTCCTGGTCGGGCTGGGCATCGGGCTGGCATTCGGCGCGGCTAACGGGCTGATGGTGTCGCTCGGCCGGGTGCCCAGCCTGGTCGTCACGCTCGCGACCCTCTACATCATCCAGGGTATCGACATCCTGGTCGTGGGCGGCAACGAGGTCGTCGCCTCGTCGCTGCCGGCCGGGTTCGTCGACATCCCCAACGCGACGATCTTCGATATTCCGTGGCTCGCGATCGTGGTGGCCGCCGTGATCGGAGCCGGGGCGTACTACCTGCGGTCGTTCCGGTCTGGCCGGGAACTGTACGCGATCGGGTCGAATCCCGACGGCGCCCGTCTGGCCGGCATTCCCGTGGCCAGGCGGGTGTTCACCGCCTTCACGCTATGTGGTGGGATCGCGGGCGTCGGCGGCGTGCTGTGGGCCGCCCAGTACCAGACGATCAACACCAGCGCCGGCGGCACGAACTTCTCGCTGATCGTGATCGCCGCGGTCGTGGTCGGCGGCGTGGCGATCTTCGGTGGCAGCGGCAGCGCCGTGGGCGCGGCGATCGGCGCGCTGCTGCTCGGCACGATCAACGTCGCTCTGGACGTGCTCGGCATCTCCGACTTCTGGGACCAGGCGATCGCCGGGTTCCTGCTGCTGCTGGCCATCACCCTGGACCGGGGCATCTCGGTCCGGCTCGCGGCGGCGCTGCGCAAGAGGAGTGCCCGTGATGCAGCCTGATCAGGACACGTCGCTGGCCGCGACCGTCGACGCGCCGCCCGGCTGGCGGTCGCGGTTCGACTCCAGAAACATGCTCCGCTGGGAGAGCGGCCTGGCGGTCGCCGTCATCGCGATCGGGATACTCGGCGTTTCGACGTCGTCGGAGTTCCTTACCGGAAACAACATCTTCAACCTGGGCCTGCAGTCGGGCGAGATAGCGATCATGGCCCTGCCGATGACGCTCATCATCATCAGCGGCGAGATCGACCTTTCGGTCGCCTCGATCATGGGCATGTCGAGCGCGGTGCTCGGGTACCTGTGGGGCAAGCACTGGTCGATGCTGGTCATCTTCGTCGTCATCCTGCTAGTCGGCGTGCTGGCAGGGGCAATCAACGGCCTGCTGATCACCCGGCTCGGGCTGCCTTCTCTGGCGGTCACGATCGGCACGCTTGGCCTATACCGCGGAGTGGCCAACATCATCCTCGGCCCTAACACGATCTCGAACTTCCCCGCCAGCTACGCGAACATCGGTGTCACCGGGGTGTTCAACAGCAATCTGTCGTTCTCGGCGGCCGTCTTCATCGTGCTGGCTGTGATCTTCGGCGTGGTGCTTCACTACATGCCGGTTGGTCGGTCGATCTATGCGATGGGGGCCAGCCCTGAGGCAGCGATGTTCGCCGGAATCCGGGTCAAGCGCATCAAGACGCTGCTGTACATCGTTTCCGGCGTGGTCTGCTCGCTGGCAGGCGTGCTGCTGACCTTCCGCCTTTCCACCTCGGTCAACAGCAACGGACTGGGCCTCGAGCTTGACGTCGTCGCCGTTGTCCTGCTCGGGGGGGTCTCGATCTTCGGCGGCAAGGGAACGATCGTGGGTGTTGTGCTCGGGGTGCTCGCATTCGCGGGAATCCAGAACGCCCTGCTGCTGACGAACTTCAACCAGGAGGCAGCCAGCATTCCAGTTGGCGGCCTGCTGCTGGTCAGCGTGTTCGTGCCAAACATGGCCACGCTTACACGCCGGATCCGCGGCGCGATCGCAAGGAGAAGCAAGGCCACGCCCTCGGCGGTCGGAGCCGGGCATGACTGACGGCGTGGCGCGCGCGCAACGCGGGCAGCGAGACGGGCCTGGCCTCGTGCCGGCATTGGCCCGGGCCGTCTGTGCTACCCGCCCATTACCGCCTCGGGCGGCACCCCCATCCGCACAATCGGCACCCAGCTTTTTGGGCCCATCAGTTGAAAGGATTCATCTATGAGAGGTTCGGCCAGAGGAAGAACGTCGGCGAGAAAAAGAGCGCTGCCGCTGCTGGCTGCGCTGGTCCTGCTGTCCATCCTCGCCGCGGCGTGCAGTTCCTCGAGTTCGTCGGGCGGGAGTTCGTCCGGTTCGAGCTCGGGAGCGCTGAAAAAGGGCCTGAAGGTCTTCATCATCCCGAAGAACCTCGGCAACAACTACTTCACCACCGCCGACAGTGCCAAGACCGGGGGTGCGATCTCCGCGCTCACCGCGCTTGGCGAGAGCGGCACCGAGACCAGCGGGACGGCGGCCACACCCGCGTCGCAGATTCCCGCCATCCAGGCGGCGATCGCGAAGGGCGCCAACGTCCTGATCGTGTCGGCGACCGACCCCAGCGCCCTGTGCCCGACGCTGAATGCGGCGATGAAGAAGGGCATCACGGTGGTCACCTACGACTCGGACGCGCCGAGCTGCCGTGACCTCTTCGTCAACCAGGCATCCACGGCCGAGATCGGGACCAGCGAGGTCGATCTCTTGGCCAAGGAACTGCACGACACGGGCGAGATCGGGATCGTCTCGGCCGCGGCCACGGCGACCAACCAGAACGCCTGGATCGGCTACATGAAGCAGGAGATGAAGAAGTACCCGAAGATGAAGCTCGTGTCGATCGTGTACGGCAACGACGACCCGCCGACCGCCACCCAGGTCACTGAGGGCCTGCTGGAGAAGTACCCGAACCTCAAGGGCATCATCTCGCCGACCACCGTCGGCATCCTGGCCGCGGCCCAGGTCGTCGCCACGCCGAAGTGGAAGGGCAAGGTCATCGTGACGGGCCTGGGCACGCCGGACGAGATGAAGGCGTACGTGGCCGATGGTGTCGCGCCCGCGTTCATCCTGTGGAACCCGGCCAACCTTGGCTACCTGGCCGCCTACGCAGCCGTGAACCTCGCGTCCAAGAAGATCACCAACGCCCAGGGGCAGACCTTCAGCGCGGGCAAGCTCGGCAAGTACACGATCGGGGCCGATCACACGATCCTCCTGGGCCCGCCCACGGTGTTCAACTCGGCCAACATCAACAACTTCAACTTCTGACATGACTGGGACGGGGGTGCCGGCGGCTCCTCATGCCGCTCGGCACCCCCGTCTCGCGGCTCGAGAGCTGGAGGACACCAGATGGAGCGCGTGTGCTTCCTCGGCCGGATCCGGCCGGAGCGGCTCGAGGAGTACCGGGCCAGGCACCAGGAGGTATGGCCGGAGATGACTCAGGCGCTGCAAGAGGCGGGCTGGGCGAACTACACGCTGTTCCTGACTGACGACGGACTGCTCATCGGCTGCCTGGAGACCGACGCCTATTCCGCGGCGCAGCAGCGGATGGCGCAAACTGACGTCAACGCACGCTGGCAGGCGGAAATGCAGACCTACTTCGCCGATCTTGGCGAGCTGCGGCCCGACGAGGGGTTCCGCAGGGTCACCGAGATCTTCCACCTCGACTGAGCGCGCCGGAACTGCTGTATGGAGATGACCTTGGATGCCTGACCTGACCGCCGCAAAGACCGCCCTGCGGGAGCACCGGATCGAGATTCCGTCGTGGGCGTTTATGAACACTGGGACCAGGTTCAAGGTGTTCGCTCAGCCGGGCGTCCCGCGCACGCCGCAGGAGAAGATCGATGATGCCGCGCAGGTGCATCTGCACACCGGCGTGGCGCCGAGCGTGGCCGTGCATATCCCGTGGGACCGCGTGGACGACTACGCGGCGCTGGCCGCCTACGCGCGGGACGCCGGGGTCCGGATAGGGACCGTCAACTCGAATGTGTTCCAGGACGACGACTACAAGCTCGGCAGCGTCGCCAACCCCGACCCGCGGGTGCGCCGCAAGGCACTGGATCACCTGCTCGAGTGCGTCGACATCATGGACGCGACCGGTTCCCGGGACCTCAAGCTGTGGTTCGCCGACGGCACCAACTACCCCGGCCAGGACGACATACGAACCCGCCAGGACCGGCTGGCCGAGGCGCTGGCGGCCATCTACCAGCGGCTCGGGCCGGACCAGCGGATGCTGCTGGAGTACAAGCTGTTCGAGCCGGCCTTCTACACCACCGACGTTCCGGACTGGGGTACCTCGGTGCTGCACTGCATGGCGCTCGGGCCGAAGGCCTTGGTGGTGGTCGACACCGGTCACCACGCGCCCGGCACCAACATCGAGTTCATCGTGGCGGTTCTGTTGCGTGCCGGGCGGCTCGGCGGCTTCGACTTCAACAGCCGGTTCTACGCCGACGACGACCTCATGGTCGGGTCGGCCGACCCGTTCCAGCTGTTCCGGATTCTGAACGAGGTGGTGGGGGCCGACGCGTTGCGGCCCGACGCCGGGATCGCGTTCATGCTCGACCAGTGCCACAACATCGAGCCGAAGATCCCCGCGCAAATCCGGTCGGTGATGAACGTGCAGGAGGCGGCGGCCAAGGCGCTGCTGGTCGACCGGGACGCGCTGGCCGCGGTCCAGCAGGACGGTGACGTGCTCGGCGCGAACGCCGTGCTGATGGACGCGTACAACACCGACGTCCGGCCGCTGCTCGCCGAGCTCCGCGAGGATATGGGCATCGACCCCGATCCGGTCGGCGCGTACCTCCGCTCCGGCTACGCGGAGAAGGTCGTGGCCGAGCGGGTCGGCGGCACGCCGGCCAGCTGGACCTGAGCGACAACACGCAACCGAGAGGAGAAGCGCTTCATGGCGCCGCAGCTACCGCCGGAGGTCGCCGCGCTGCTGGCGCGCAGCAACCGGCTGGGCTCCGATCCGCGCAACACCAACTACGCGGGTGGCAACACGTCGGCCAAGGGTCCGGCTACCGACCCGGTGACCGGGCAGCCGGCCGAGCTGATGTGGGTCAAGGGCTCCGGCGGCGACCTGGGCACGCTGACCGCGGACGGCCTCGCGGTCCTCCGGCTGGACCGGCTGCGCGCGCTGACCGGCGTCTATCCCGGGGTCGAGCGCGAGGACGAGATGGTCGCGGCGTTCGATTACTGCCTGTTCGGCAAGGGCGGCGCGGCGCCGTCCATCGACACCGCCATGCACGGGCTGCTCGATCCGCCGCACGTGGACCATCTGCACCCGGACTCGGGGATCGCGCTCGCGACCGCCGCCGACGGCGAGCGGCTGACCAGGGACTGTTTCGGCGGGCGCGTCGCGTGGGTGCCGTGGCGGCGGCCAGGGTTCCAGCTCGGCCTCGACATCGCCGCCGTTGCCCGCGACAAGCCGGACCTGATCGGCGTGGTGCTCGGCGGTCATGGGATCACCGCATGGGCCGACTCGAGCGACCAGTGTGCAGCCAACTCCCTGGAGATGATCGCCACGGCCCGCCGGTACCTCGACGAGAACGGGCGGAGCGACCCGTTCGGGCCCGATATCCAGGGGTACCTGCCGCTGCCCGAGGCGCAGCGCCGGGCCCGCGCATCGGCCCTGGCCCCGGTGATCCGCGGGCTTGCCTCGACCGACCGGCGGCAGCTCGGGCACTTCACCGACTCCCCGGCCGTGCTCGACTTCCTGGCCCGCCGCGAGCATCCCCGGCTGGCCGCGCTCGGCACCTCGTGCCCGGACCACTTCCTGCGGACCAAGGTGCGGCCGATGCTGCTCGACCTGCCCGCGGCGGCGCCGCTGGATGAGGCGGTCGCCCGGCTTGCCGAGCTGCACGCCGCGTACCGGGAGGACTACCGGGCGTACTACGAGCGGCACGCAACGGCCGATTCGCCGCCGATGCGCGGCGCCGACCCGGCGATCGTGCTGGTGCCCGGCGTCGGGATGTTCAGCTTCGGCGCGGACAAGCAGACCGCGCGGGTGGCCGGCGAGTTCTACCTGAACGCGATCAACGTGATGCGCGGCGCCGAGTCGGTGTCGCAATACGAGCCGATCAGCGAGGCCGAGAAGTTCCGGATCGAGTACTGGGCGCTCGAGGAGGCCAAGCTGGCCCGGCGGCCGAAGCCCAAGGCGCTGGCCACCCGGGTCGCGCTGGTCACCGGCGGCGGGTCGGGGATCGGGCGGGCCACCGCGCAGCGGCTCGCCGCCGACGGCGCATGCGTGGTGGTCGCCGACCGGGACGAGGCCGCCGCCAGGAAGGTCGCGGAGGAGATCGGCTCGGCCGACGTCGCAGTGGAGGTCGTGGCCGACGTGACCGACGAGGAGGCCGTTGCGGCCGCGTTCGCCGCGGCGGTGCTGGCCTTCGGCGGGGTCGATCTCGTGGTCAACAACGCCGGGCTGTCGATCTCCCGGCCGCTGCTGGAGACCACCGCAGCGGACTGGGACCTGCAGCACGACGTCATGGCGAAGGGATCGTTCCTGGTATCCCGCGAGGCCGCGCGCGTGCTGCGAGACCAGGACATGGGCGGCGACATCGTCTACATCTGCAGCAAGAACTCGGTGGTGGCCGGGCCGGACAACGTGGCCTACGGCGCCGCCAAGGCGGACCAAGCGCACCAGGTGCGGCTGCTCGCCGCCGAGCTCGGCCAGTTCGGGATCCGGGTCAACGGCATCAACCCCGACGGCGTGGTGCAGGGCTCCGGCATCTTCGCCGGGGGCTGGGGGGCCAAGCGGGCCGCCGTCTACGGCGTGCCCGAGGAGGAGCTCGGCGCGTTCTACGCGCGGCGGACGCTGCTGAAACGCGAGGTGCTGCCGGAGCACGTCGCGGCCGCCGTTGCCGCGCTGGCCTCCGGCGACCTGCCGGTGACCACGGGGCTGCACATCCCGGTCGACGGCGGGGTGGCGGCCGCGTTCCTGCGGTGACCGGACGGGCCGGGGGTGGCGGAGCCGCCGGGGGCGCTGGTGCCGCCACCGTGGCCGCCGTCGACCTCGGCGCGTCCGGCGGGCGGGTCATGGCCGGCCGCGTCGGCCCCGGGATCCTGGAGCTGCGCGAAGCGCACCGGTTCCCGAACCTTCCAGTCAGGATCGGCGGAACGCTGCACTGGGACATCCTTGGCCTGTACCGGGAGGTCGTCGACGGGCTCAGGGCCGCGGCCGACGGGTGCGAGCTGGCCAGCGCGGGGATCGACTCGTGGGGCGTGGACTACGGGCTGATCGACTCCGGCGGCGCGCTGCTCGGCAATCCGGTGCACTACCGCGACCGTCGCACCGAGGGCGCGGTCGAGCGGGTGCTGGCCAGGATCCCGGCGCGGGAGCTGTACGCGGTCACCGGAATTCAGCAGCTTCCGTTCAACACGGTCTGCCAGCTCGTAGCCGCGGAGGGGACGCCGCAGCTCCGCGCCGCCGCGACGCTGCTGCTGATCCCGGACCTGCTCGGCTACTGGCTGACCGGTTCGGCCGGGGCCGAGATCACCAACGCGTCCACGACGCAGCTGCTCGACGTGCGGGAGCGGACGTGGTCCCGGCCGCTGATCGACCGGGCAGGCATCGCACCGGGGATCTTCCCGGCGCTGCGCCGGCCGGGCGAGGTCGTCGGCGAGCTGCTGCCGGAGGTCGCCGCAGGTGCGGGCCTGCCGCCCGGCCTGCCGGTGGTGGCCGTCGGCTCGCATGACACCGCGTCGGCCGTGGCCGGCGTCCCCGCGCAGGGCGAGAACTTCGCGTACATCTCCTGCGGCACCTGGTCGCTGGTCGGGATGGAGCTGGACCGGCCGGTGCTGACCGAGGCCAGCCGGGCCGCGAACTTCAGCAACGAGACCGGCGTCGACGGCACGGTCCGGTACCTGCGTAACGTGGCCGGCCTGTGGCTGCTGCAGGAGTCGCTGCGGACGTGGGCCGCCGACGACGCCGCCGACCTGGACGATCTGCTGGCCGCTGCCGCGCGGCTGCCGGCGCTGCGCTGGGTGATCGACGCCGACGATCCCGCGCTCGTGGCTCCCGGCGACATGCCTGCCCGGATGGCCGCGGCCTGCGTAGCACTCGGGCAGGACCCACCAAACGACCGTGCGGAGACCGTCCGGTGCATCCTGGACAGCCTGGCGCTCGCGCACCGGCGGGCCCTGCTGGACGTTCAGGAGCTGTCGGGCCGGCACGCCGACACCGTGCACCTGGTCGGCGGCGGCGCCAGGAACGAGCTGCTGTGCCAGCTCACCGCCGACGCCTGCGGGCTGCCCGTGGTCGCCGGGCCGGTCGAGGCGTCGGCGGTCGGCAACATCCTGGTTCAGGCGCGCGCGCTAGGGGTTGCGCCGGGAGACCTGGCCGGGCTTCGCGGCCTGATCCGGGCCAGCAGCCGGCTGCGGCGTTTCCAGCCCGAGGGCTCACCGGATCGCTGGCGCGCGGCCGCGCGCAGACTCGGCTAGCCGCGCCGCCTGCCGTTATCCAGTTGGCAGCATCACCGAAAAAGTGATATCACTATGATATCGCCAAACTGGCGCTGGGAAACGCAGGAGGCCACCCCATGCAGGCACCAACGGAGAATCCCACGCAGGCACCGACGGAGAGTGCCGCTCCCTCGCGACCGATGATCGTCAGCACCACCGAGAACATCCCGGAGGGCGAAGTAGTGGCGACCCTCGGCCAGGTCTTCGGCCTCACGGTGCGGTCCCGTGGCATTGGCGGCAACATCGCCGCCCTTCTCAAGAGTCTTGCCGGGGGCGAGATCCGGTCGTACGTCAAGCTCAACGAGGATTCCCGGCGGCAGGCGATCGACCGCATGGTGCAGAACGCCGCGGTCATGGGCGCCAACGCCGTGACCATGATGCGGTTTGACTCCAGCGAGATGGGCGCGGGCATGACCGAGATCGTGGCCTACGGCACGGCCCGGGTGCTCAAGTGGGCTCCCCCGGCGGACGAGCAGAGCTGAGGGGGCTGTCATGAGCATCACCGGTTGGGTCATCATCGCGGTCGTGGTCGTGGGGGCCGTCATCGCGCTCTTTGGCTGGGACCGGTACCGAGACAACCGGAAGGGCGCCGACGGCAGCGCCTCCCAGCCGACCAGCGAGGTGTTCACCGATCCCGAGACGGGGCGGCGGACGCGGGTCTGGTACGACTCCAGCACCGGGCGGCGCGAATACCGGGCCGAGGAAAACCACGACCAATGATCATCTGCTGGGTTGCCTGCTGACCGTGCCAGGTTGCGGCCGTGACCGTGACGGGGGCCGGCCGCATCCTCGGTCAGCCAGGTGGCTGAAGCCAATACACCGCACCCGAAGCGGCATCGGCCCCCTGGTGCGTCTCGCAGAACGCACAGAGCGCACGGACCGCCTGCCCAACGAACGCTGCGGAGTGCCGGGGAAACGACCGATTCGACGTGATGACCAGCGCTGGCGCTGGGTCTCCCGTCCCCGCTCGATAGCGGAGAATCCGGACGAAATCCGCGGCGTTCTCGGTGACCAGGGCGCGCCCGGCCGACAGCGCCAGGCCACAGAATGCCCAGTCGTCCAAGGCCCGGGCTTCGGTATCTTCCTGGACCGAGATCGCGTCGTGGCCGGCTTTTCTGAGCTGCTCGGCGATGGCCGGGGGGTACATCTCGTCGATCAGGAGCCTCACCGCAGCAGCTGCTCGCGTCCTGCCGCGAGCGCCTCGGCCTCGGCCTGCGCCTCCAGGTTTAGACGGATCCGCTCGTCGATCTCCGCCGGATAAGACGCGTAATAGGCTGACAGAACCCATCACTGACTTGGCTGCGGCCGGGTCGCTCGCTCGTAAGCTGCTTAGCTGCTGTCGCGCTTCGTTTCGCCAGACCAGGGGCCTGGTCGGGAGCGGATCGACTCGGCCTCGGCGATGTCGCGAGCCTCCTGCCCCGCCTGCAGTTCGGTGAGCTCACCAACGGAAATCAACGCGGCCACCGGCTCGCCACCGCGGGTCAGGTAGGAGATCTCTCCGGCCTCAGCCTCGGCTAGCGCATCCGCCACGGGTCCAACTGGCTCGCCGGGCCTTAGTTCATGCGCGTGCGCAAGGGTCATGCGTAGAGAATACGAGCGTCCGACGACAGTCACCCGACAACGGGGCCGGTTCACCGAACTGCTGCTGTCACGACTTCGTCAGGTACCAGTACTCGGGCATGAACGTCTGGAGCGGGTTGAAGACCACGCCGTGCAGGTTCTTGCTCACCGCGAACACCAGGGGATAGTCCGGCAGGTAGATGTAGGGAAGCTGCTCGGCTGCGTACGTGGCGAAGGTGTGATAGATGGCCAGGCTGCTGCTCGTGTTGGTCTCCGCGATCAGCTTGTTCATCTCCGCGTTGCTGTAGCTGCCCTTGTTGGCCCCGGCGCCGGTGCCGAATATCTCTTCACCGGTCGGCTCGTAGTCGGGCCCGTAGACCCATCCCCCGACCGTAGACGCATCCCAGCTGCACGACGGGCCCTTGGAGCAGGGCGTCGCGGTCCCGATGACGGTGTTGAAGGTCTCGCCGTCCAGGTTGATGACCACACCGGCCTTGGACGCGTCTGACTTATACACGTCGACCTCTTGCGGGAGCCCGGACACGTCGGACGCGTAGTCAAGGGTGAACTTCAGCTGCGTCCCCTTGGCGATGCCCGATCCGCACTTGGCCGGGTCGTTGCAGGTCATGACGCCATTGACCTTGGCCCACCCGTGACTGGTCAGCAGGCTTGCCGCCTTGGCGACATTGAACGGGTACGGGCCGTTGCCGTTCTCGACGGCGGGAACCCACTGGTTCGCGGGCTGGGTCGGCGCCGGTCCGGTGGTCGGGTAGCCATAGCCCCGGTAGATCGCCTTGTCCATGCCAGCCTGGTCCACCAGGTATTCGAGCGCCTGCCGGACGTAGAGCTGGTTGAACACGTCGCCGAAAGGAGAGTTGAAGTTGACCCGGTAGAAATAGAAGCTGAACGTGTAGTTGAGCTGGAGCACGTAGCTCGGCAGCGGGCTGGCCGGTGAGCCGCTGGCCGACTTGACCGGCAGGTTGTTGTCGGGCACCTGGCCGATATCAAGCTCCCCCGTCTGCATCGCCGTGTACATGGCCGACGGGCTGGTGTACGTCAGGAGGTTGACCTGCGCCAGCTTCGGCTTGGGGCTGCCGGAGTACTTCGGGTTCGGCACCAGCGCGTCGTCGCCGTTCGGGTTGAAGCTCTTGAGCTTCCACGCCCCGTCGACCACGCTCCAGATCGGGCTGGACGGGTACGTCGCCGCCTGCTGCGCCTGCGCGGTCAGGAAGTTGTACACGGCCTTGCACTTCGCCCAGCCGTCGGCGGCGCTGTCGGTCACGCACCCGCCGCTGCCCGGCGACGCCCCGACAGACGTCACGTCCCACGCGGCGGGCATCGGCGTGATCTGCGACAGCTCGTTGTAGGTGTACCAGAGGCTGGAGTACCCCTGGTTCAGGTGCAGCGTGACCTGGTTCGCGCCGGTTGCCGCCATCGACGTAATGTCCTGCGGGATGTCGGTGGGGACGAACCCGTAGTAGTTGTCGGGCTCGGCCTCCATCATGTGCAGCCAGAAGATGACGTCCTGGGCGTCGACGGTCTCCCCGTCGGACCACTTCCAGCCCTTCATGTTGATCACCACGGTCTTGCCGCCGTCGCTGTACACGGGGGCGTCGGCGACCGACAGGCCGTAGTCCGCGGTGGGCTGGTCGTTCTGGCCGCCGAACCAGTACAGCGGCCGGTACAGCGGCTGCTGCAGGTCGTCGAGGTTGGCCACTGACGAGTACGCGGGGCTGTCGTATGGGAAGATCCAGTTCGGCTGGCTCCCTGAGACGAAGCCGTACGACGCGGTCCCGCCCTTGACTACGTTGCTGCTCGACGGCGTACTGCTAGTCGACGAGCAGCCCGCCCCCGCCAAGACGAGGGCGATGGCCACGGCCACCCAGGCAAGCCGCGCATGTCGCATTGCCGTCCTTTCGCCATATACAGGCTATATCGGCGACTCCACCGTCAGCCTTGCCAGACAAAGTCAATTTTTACGATCTTTTTTATAGGTTAGCGGACTTTGCTGCAGGCCTTGACGGCGGCCCCCGCGCGGCGCCGGCGGCCATCGCCGATTGCCCCGGCGCGGCTGGCCCCGAGGAAGCGGTGTCCGAGGTCGGATCCGGGACCCACAGCTTCTCCGGCCCGGCGGGCCACGCAATGATCAGCCATGAAAGTGATCACGGTATTTGACACGTTCCAACGCCGGCAATGAAACTGGCCTCCGGGCCAGAGAGGATTCGGTGGACGCGCCGATCAGCATCAGGGAAGTGGCCGCGCACGCGGGGGTGTCCGTGGGCACGGTCTCGAACGTGCTGAACCGGCCGGATATCGTCGCCCAGCCGACCAGGGACCGGGTGAACGCGGCGATCAAGGCGCTGGGGTTCGTCAGGAACGAATCGGCGCGCCAGCTGCGGGCCGGCCGCAGCCGCACCATCGGCCTGGTCGTTCTCGACGTGGCGAACCCGTTCTTCACCGACGTCGCCCGCGGGGTCGAGGACGAGGCCAGCATGTCCGGCCTGTCGGTGATCCTCTGCAACAGCGACGAGCAGCTGCCCAAGGAGACCAGGTACCTCGAGCTGCTCGAGGAGCACCGGGTCCAGGGCATCCTGATCACCCCGGTGACCACGGGGGACGGCGCTGGCGAGCGCCTGACCCGGCTGCAGCGGCGCGGCACCCCGGTGATCCTGGTGGACAGCCGTTCGCCATCGGGCAGCCAGTGCTCGGTGGCGGTCGACGACGTTCTCGGCGGCGACTTCGCCGTGTCCCACCTGCTCGAGGAAGGCCACGAGCGCATCGCGTACGTGGGCGGCCCGCTCGGCCTGCGGCAGGTCGCCGACCGCCTGGACGGCGCGGCCCGGGCGCTGGAACGCGCCGGGGCCACCGTGGACGACCTGCTCATGATCGACACGCCCGCCCTCAACGTGTCCGCGGGCCAGCGGGCCGGGGCGACGATCGCCGAGATGCCAGCCGGGCAGCGCCCGACCGCGGCCTTCTGCGCCAACGACCTGGTCGCGCTCGGGCTGCTGCAGGAGATGACCAGGCGGCAGATCCGGGTGCCAGACGACGTGGCGATCGTGGGCTACGACGACATCGAGTTCGCCGCGGCAGCCGCGGTGCCGCTGTCCTCGGTCCGCCAGCCCCGCCACCAGCTCGGGCGCACCGCGGCTCAGTTGCTGCTCGAGGAGGCACTCGGCGCCGAAGGCCACCAGCACCGTGAGGTCATCTTCCAGCCGGAGCTCGAGGTGCGCCGGTCCAGCCAGGCCAGCCGTCGCACACGCCAGGTGGGGGCCGCGTCGCGTTCCGGAAACTCTGCGTGAGCGGGCCGCCGATGCGGATTGCCTTGTTCGTGACCTGCCTGGCGGACACGCTCTTCCCCAGCGTCGGCAAGGCCACCACGGTGCTGCTCGAGCGCCTCGGCCACCAGGTCGAGTTCCCCGAGGCGCAGACGTGCTGCGGCCAGATGCACGTGAACACCGGCTACCAGCGCGAGGCGCTGCCGCTGATCCGCCGGTACGTGGACACGTTCGACGGCTGCGATGTCATCGTCGCGCCGTCCGGCTCGTGCGTCGGCTCGATCCGGCACCAGCACGCGATGGTCGCCCGGCGCCTCGGCGACGACAAGCTCGCCGACCGCGCCGAGGCGGTGGCCGCCCGGACGTTCGAGCTGTCGCAGCTGCTCGTCGACGTGCTCGGCGTCGAGGACGTTGGCGCGTTCTACCCGCACCGGGTCACCTACCACCCGACCTGCCACTCGCTGCGCCTGCTGCGCGTCGGCGACCGCCCGCTGCGGCTGCTCCGGCAGGTACAGGGCCTGCAGCTGGCCGAGCTGCCGGACGCGGACGTCTGCTGCGGGTTCGGCGGCACGTTCTCGGTCAAGAACGCCGACACCTCGACCGCGATGCTGGCCGACAAGATGCGCAACGTGCTCGGCACCAGGGCCGAGGTGTGCACGGCAGGCGACAGCTCCTGCCTGATGCACATCGGCGGCGGGCTGTCCCGGCTGCGCACCGGCGTGCGGGCCGTGCACCTCGCCGAGATCCTGGCCTCCACCAGGGACGGAGGCCCGCCAGCGTGACCACGTACCTGGGCATGCCTGCGGGGCCGCCGACCGCGCCGCGCGGCGTGGGCCACCTGCGCGGCAGCGAGCCGTTCCCGGTGGCCGCCCGCCGCGCGCTCGCCGACAGCCAGTTGCGGCGCAACCTGGGCAACGCCACCGCGACGATCCGCGCCAAGCGCGCCGCGGCCGTCGCCGAGCTGCCGGACTGGGAGCAGCTGCGCGAGGCAGGGCGGGCGATCAAGGCCGAGACCATGCGGCGCCTGGACACGCACCTGCTGCGGCTGGAGGCCGAGGTCCAGGCGCGCGGCGGGACCGTGCACTGGGCCAGGGACGCGGCCGAGGCGAACCAGATCGTCACCCGGCTGGTCCGGGCCACCGGCGCGGACTCGGCCGTCAAGGTCAAGTCCATGGTCACCGACGAGATCGGGCTCAACGACGCGCTCGCCGCCGCGGGCATTACCGCGTACGAGACCGACCTGGCCGAGCTCATCGTGCAGCTCGGCCACGACCGGCCCTCGCACTTCCTGGTGCCCGCCATCCACCGCAACCGGGCGGAGATCCGGGAGATCTTCCTGCGCGAGATGGCCGACGTCGACCCGGCGCTGACCGACAACCCGCCCGCGCTGGCCGAGGCCGCCCGGCTGCACCTGCGGAAGATCTTCCTGTCCGCCCGGGTCGGCATCAGCGGCGTCAACTTCGCCATCGCCGAGACCGGCACGCTGTCCGTGGTGGAGTCCGAGGGCAACGGCCGGATGTGCCTGACCCTGCCGCAGACCCTGATCACGGTCATGGGCATCGAGAAGGTGATCCCGTCCTGGCGGGACCTCGGCGTGTTCCTGCAGCTGCTGCCCAGGTCGTCGACGGCCGAGCGGATGAACCCGTACACGTCCATGTGGACCGGGGTGACCCCGGGCGACGGCCCGCAGGAGTTCCACCTGGTGCTGGTGGACAACGGGCGGACGGCCGCGCTCGCCGACGAGACCGGCAGGCAGGCGCTGCACTGCATCCGGTGCTCGGCGTGCCTGAACGTGTGCCCGGTCTACGAGCGCACCGGCGGCCACGCGTACGGCTCGGTCTACCCGGGCCCGATCGGCGCGGTGCTGTCGCCGCTGCTCACCGGCGTGGAGGACAACGCCTCGCTGCCGTACGCATCGTCGCTGTGCGGCGCGTGCTACGACGCCTGCCCGGTCAAGATCGATATCCCATCCCTGCTCGTCTACCTGCGCGCCAGGCACGTCGAGGAACACCGCGAGGAGCACCGGGTGCCGAGCCCCGAGGCGGTGACGATGGCCGCCGCGTCGTGGGTCATGGCCGACCCGCGGCGCTACGCCGCGGCGCAGCGAGCCGGGAGATCCGGGCGTGCGCTGAGCCGCGGCGGCCGGATCCGGGCGCTGCCGCCGCCGCTGTCGGCCTGGACCAGGGCCCGCGACGCGCCCGCTCCCCCGGCCAGGACGTTCCGGCAGTGGTGGCGCGAGTCCGGCCGGGACCGGTCGTGACCCCCCGCGACGAGGTGCTGGCCCGGATCCGCGCCGCGCTGGGCGGCGACGGCGCGGCCGCGCCTGAGGCACCGCCCGCTGCGTACCGGACCAGCGGCGACCTGCACGGCGAACCCCTGCTCGACCTGCTCGCCGAGCGCCTGGCCCACTACCGTGCCAGCGTCCGCCGCAGCTCACCCGCCGGGGTAGGGGCCGCGATCGCCGCGGCCCTGGCCGAGCGCGGCGCCCGGCGCGTCGTCGTGCCGGAGGGCCTGGACCTCCCCCCGCTGCCCGGCGTCGACACGGTCATCGACCACGGCCTGTCGCCGCAGGATCTGGACGCGCTCGACGGCGTCATAACGGGCGCGTCGGTCGCGATCGCGCAGACCGGCACGATCGTCCTCGACGGGTCGCCCGACCAGGGACGGCGCGCGATCACCCTGGTCCCCGACTACCACCTGTGCGTCGTGCACGCCGACCAGGTGGTCGAGCTGGTTCCCGAGGCGGTCGGCCGCCTCGAACCCCGCGCCGGCCGCCCGCTCACCTGGATCAGCGGCCCGTCGGCAACCAGCGACATCGAACTTTCCCGGGTCGAGGGCGTGCACGGTCCCCGTACGCTCGAGGTCATTCTGGTCGGGAGCCTGTTACGCGACGCCCCCTCCGGCCCTGGCTAACCCCCGGCCTCTGGTGCGGCCGCCCCGAACAGCATGGCCTCGAAGTGGCCGCAACCGTCCGGGGCGGACTCGGGGTGATGGCTGAGCACGTGCTCCAGGTACTCGCGCGTCGCCTCCATGCGCTCGATCTGCGCACCCAGTGAGTCGATCCGGTCCCTGACGAGCTGGCCCCATCGCCGTCCGGCGGCGGGCCCGGCGAGGATGTCCCCGATCTCGTCCAGACTCATCAGCCCGTAGCGCTGCCAGTACTGGATGATCGCCAGCCGCCGGATCTCGGTCGGCCCGTACCAGCGCCGCCCGGCGTGCCTGCTGGCCGGGGTGAGCAGCCCGCGTTCCTCGTAGTAGCGGATCGCGGAAGCCCGCAGCCCGAGGCGCCGCGCCACCACGTCGATCGGCTCGAGGTTCGCATCGGCTGGCGGGCTGGGCCGACGTGATTCCCGCCGTGTTCCGCAACGCGATCATCCAGCTCTCGGTGCCCGACGCCATGCGAGGCCGACTGATGGGCGTGCAGATCGCTGTGGTCACCGGCGGCCGGCTTGGCGACGTCGAGTCCAGCGCGGTCGCCGCCGCCTTCGGCGACACCGTGTCAGCGCTGTCCGGCGGCCTGGCCTGCCTAGCCGGCGCGCTCGTGCTCGCTCGGCTGCTCCCCGGCTTCCGCCGCCAGCAGGTGACACCGTCCGACCCCCCGGGCGGCACGCCCTGACCTGGCCCCGACTCCGGCCACTACCCTGCACCGGCGAGCACCCAACTCTCGCCACCCCCGTGCCAACGGGCACTCAATTCCCACCGCACCCTGTGCCGCCAGGCATCCCGCACCTATCGTGGAAATGTGCTGGTCAAGGTGAGCCCCGACGCGGCCTGCTTCGTTAACGGCCGGGGCGGCGAGCTTTGGGTCTGGGCGGCCCACGCCAGGATGTGCTGCTCCGGGTCGCCCGCGTGGATGCACGCCGCCACCGAGCCTCCGGCGGGCCTGTCCGGGTTCAGCGAAGTCGCTGCCGACGGCGGCGTGCGGATCTGGTTCCGCAGCGTCGGTGACCTGCTGCCGGACGTGCTCGAGGTCGGCCTGCGCGGCAGGCGCCGTCCCCGGGTCGAGGCGTACTGGGACGGCTGCCTGATGGCGATGGTCTAGCCCGCCGAGCTTGCCCGCGGCTCTCCCCGATAGGTGCCGAACGACCAGTGGTTGCCCTCCGGGTCGAGGACGGCAAAGTCCCGCGAGCCGTAGTCGGTGTCGTGCAGTTCCCGCAACACCTTCCCCCCGGCGGCCGTGGCCCTCACGAACAATCCGTCGGGGTCGTCAGTGACCACGTACGCGCCAAACGTGCCGGGCCGCAGCGGCCAGGAATCCTCGGCGCCTTCCTCCGGTGCCGAGCCGAGCATGATCCGCCCCCGGCGGGCCAGGAAAGCTGAGCATGGTGAACCCGGTCGCCGTCGCCGTATACGACGGTCTCCTCGAAGCCGAACGCGTCGACCAGGAACCTGATCAGCGCGCGGGCGTCGCGGGCGCGAAGCGTGGGCCAGACCTGTGCTGGTGGTGTCTTCTCGTTCATGCCAACAAGGCTTCCAGCGCACCTGCGGGCTGGGCTTGGACGTTTCGGAACTCCTCGGCCAGCCACGTCGACGGCGGCAACCCGGCCAGGTGGCGGAACTCGCGGGCCAGGTGAGCCTGGTCGTAGTAACCGCAGTCGGCAGCCAGGTCGGCCAGCAGCAGCGGCGAGCCCGCTGCCATCCGGCGCTGCAACAGCCGCCGCGTGCGGTCGAAGCGGATGACCCGGGCGGCGGCCTTCGGCGTGATGCCGGTCTCGGCGCTGAACCTCGACCGCAGGTGGCGGTCGCTCCAGCCGGTCTCGGCGGCAAGCTCGGAAACGGGGCAGTGACCGCCGCTCGCGACCAGCCGCCGCCACGCCTGGCCGACCTCGTCACTGGTCCCGGACGCAACCCCGGGCTCAGTCGGAGGGTCGGCAAGCCGCGACGTCAGCACCTGATCGAGGACGGCGAACCGGGCCGACCAATCCGCCGCCGCCCTGATGCGCTCGCCGATCTGCTCGGCGAGCAGCCCGAGCACCTCGGATCCCTCGACGTCGATGCTGGCGAGTTCGGCGGCTGGCATGCCAAGCAGAGCCCGTGCGCCGAGCGGGCTGAGCAGCAACTGGATGCCCGACTGCCGGCCTTGATGCGTGATCAGCGCCGGCGAAGTATGCAGGCCACCCACCAGGCTGCGATAGCTGGCCGGTGGCTGGCGCGGGTCGGCGTGCGCGGCAATTGTCAGCGGGTCGTCAAGCGTGAAGATCACGGTGAGGTACGGAGACGGCAGCCCGCGGTGCGTAGCGGGCGGCACGCCCGCCTGGCGGAACCCGGCATACCCCGCGATGAACGACCGCAGCACAGGCGCCGGGACGCCCCACACCGACTCCTCGATGCGGTCGCCCCGGGCGCCCGGGCGGTCGCGGTCCATGCTCCCCATCATCGCTCACGGTGCTGACGTGCGGGCACAGGGCCGGACCGCCCTCTGGCGTCATGCAGCTTCCCGCCACCGGGCTTCCCGCCAGCGGACAGCCTCTTGCCTGCTGACCGCGTGCAGCGGTATGGCCCGGATGCGGGCCCTGACCTCTGCGACCTCGTGCCCGGTGTCCGGGCGCTTGATCACCATCCACAGCGGTATGCCGACCATGGCTGAGAAAATCACCGCGCAGAGCGGGATGTTCAGCCAGAACCAGGTGCCCATCACTCCTCCTTCGCACGTCGGCCGGTCTGCGCCGACTCCGTCATGCCAGCCGGCCCGTGCCGGTCGTCCATGCCTCAACCGTGCCGAGCTACCTTCTGTCCTGGCTCTCAAACGGCTAGCCCGGCGCAATGAACACGTGCAGCGATGCAGCCAGTGCACAAAGTGACGAAAAACGGTCGAGCCGACGGACGTGGCCGCGCTCGTCTCCGTGCGGACGGTTCGCGTCTTCGTGCAGACGGGTCACGCCTAGTTCGCGCCTTCGTAAGGACGGGTCACGTCTTCGTGCAGATGGGTCACGCCTTCGTGAGACGGTTCGCGTCTTTGCAGACGATCGCTGTCCATTACGCGCGAGGTCGCTCCTGGCGCCCGCCTCTCCGGAACGCTTCCCAGATCGACGCGGCCACCTGATGCGGAACCTTGTTGATCTCGTACCAGGTGAAGTGCACAACCTGGAAGCCGGCCCGGCGCAGCGCGGCGTCCCGCCGGAGCTGGGAAATTGCGCGGTTTGTGTCCGCGTACTTGACCGCCCCGTCGGCCTCGCCGATTGTCCGGTATCGCCGCCACAGGAAGTCGGCCCGGCCCACAACCCCGGTGTCCTCCCCGCCCACCCAGACCTGGAGTTCCGGCGCGGGAAGCCCGTGATCGCGGAACGCAACCCGCGAGATCGACTCCAGGACCGACTCCGACTTGCCGTCGCAAAAGTCGACCACCATCCGCGCGCGCCGGATGCCAGGCCATTTGGGGCAGTCCGCGACGACCGCAAGCAGCTCTTCCTTGGACGTCTGCCCGTTGCGCAGCGCCGAGTCGGCGAGGACCACCCCGTCCCGGAACGGAGACGTGCGCGCCAGGTCGACAACGGTCCTGGCAACCGACGTGACGTGGACCCCGCCGCGCACGGTCACGTGCCCACCCGGCAGCGCCGCAACATGAACGTGCACGCCAGCCCGGCCCGTGCCGCTGCCGAGCCCTATCGGGTGAGTCACAGTTATCGCCTCATCCGCTTGCCACGGTGTTAGCAGATCGAGGCCGTGGATAACGGCCGCACTCCGATGGCTGCCCGCCGGGCCCGGCCGGGCGACGGCTAAGACCGCGGCCACCCGTAATGCATGCTCGCCCACCGGATCCCGGCCCACGTCCACGGCACGCACGTAGGCTCCGCGTCCCACCGGCACCAGCACCCCCTGCCGCACCAGCCGCCGGATCCTGGCATCCGGCACCCCGCCCGCGTTCAACCGTGCCGTGGTCAAAACCCTCGCAAAACGGTCTTCTTGTTTTCGGCTCACCTCGCCAGGATCACCACCAGCACCGACACTTCACGCGCTCCAGTCATCGCGTGACCTATTTTGGCCCGTTTTGTGATTACCGAACCCGTGAAGAGATGAAATGATCAAGGTACGCGGGGTAGGTGCGGCCGCGGCCGCGGTGCCAGGCCGTACGCGGACTGCCAGGCCGGCCGCGGTGCCAGGCCGGCCGCGGACTGCCAGGCCGTACGCGGACTGCCAGGCCTCGGGAGGTGCAAGGGCCCGGGGCGTGCAAGGTTGCCGGGGTGCCGGGGGTACGGCAGGGGTGCCAGGGTAGTGGGGGGCGTGGACTAGGAGGGTGTGCTGGGCGAGGTGGCGGCGGAGGCGATCTCCGTCGCGATGCTGGCCTTGGTGCTGGGCTTCGCGGTCGTACGGCCGTGGGGCTGGGGCGAGGCAGTTGTGGCGGTCCCCGCGGCCATCCTCGTCATCGCCGTCGGCGCGATCTCGCCCCATCGGGCGCTCGTGGAGGCGGAGCGACTCGGCCCGATCATCGGCTTCCTCGCGGCGGTGCTGATCCTGGCCCAGCTGTGCCAGGACGAGGGGCTGTTCCGCGCCTGCGGCGACTGGATGGCGCGCGGCGCCGCCAAGAGGCCGACCCGGCTGCTCACCCGGGTCTTCATCGTCGCCTCGGTGACCACCGCGGTGCTGAGCCTGGACGCCACGGTGGTGCTGCTCACCCCGATCGTGTTCGCCACCGCCGCCAGGCTCAACGCCCGCGCCAAGCCGTACGTCTACAGCACCACCCACCTGGCGAACTCCGCCTCGCTGCTGCTGCCGGTCTCCAACCTGACCAACCTCATTGCGTTCGCGGCCAGCGGGCTGTCCTTCCCCCGGTTCGCCGGGCTCATGCTGGTTCCGTGGCTGGCCGCCATCGCCGTGGAATATGTGGTCTTCAGGCGTTTTTTCAGGACTGACCTGAACGTGACGCCAGCCCCCACCCAAGCCGCCGGAACGGCTGGTCTGCCGGTGTTCGCGCTCATCGTCCTCGTGCTCACCCTGGCGGGGTTCGCGGTCACCTCGCTGGCAGGGGTCAACCCGGCCTGGGCGGCAGCGGCGGGAGCGGCGGTGCTCGGGGTCCGGGCGCTGGTCCGGCGGCACACCACACCGGCGGCCGTCTGGCGGGCCGCTGGCGTCCCGTTCCTGGCCTTCGTGCTGGCGCTCGGCATAGTGGTCACGGGAGTGACCGAGAACGGGCTGGCCGGCGCCCTTATGCGGGTGATGCCCAGCGGCACCACGCTGCCCGCGCTGCTGGCCACGGCCGCGCTGGCCGCGGCGCTGGCCAATGTGATCAACAACCTGCCCGCCGTGCTCGTGCTGCTGCCCCTGGCTGCCGCGACCGGGCCGGGCGCCGTCCTGGCGGTGCTGATCGGGACCAATATCGGCCCGAACCTGACGTACGCGGGCTCGCTGGCCACCCTGCTGTGGCGCCGGGTGCTCCGCGAGCACGGCCAGGGCGAGCCCGATCTGGCGGAGTTCACCAGGCTCGGCCTGCTCACCGTGCCCGCGGGCCTTGTCCTGGCCACCGTGGCGTTGTGGGCTGGCCTGAAAGTGATCGGAGGATGACGGTGACCGTGATCACCTGGGTCGTCGAGGGCACGTGGGCCGCCTGCATCGACGCGACCCGCCGGCTCGCGCCGGATAATGCGGGCATCGTGCTGCTGCACGTCACCGGGGGGGACGTTTCGGCCGCGGCGCACGGCGCCTACGCCGGCCTGCTCGGCCGCGGGCCACGGCGAGATCGCGATCCCGGCCCGCGGCTGGCCGAACTCGGCGCCGCGTCGGCCGCGGAACTGCTCGAGGCCGCGGCGCGGGCCCTGGGCCGACCGTGCACGACCATGGAACGGCGCGGGCGCGTGGAGCGCGAGGTCGTCGCGGCGGCCGAGGGCGCCGAGCTGCTCGTGCTGGCCAGGGACGGCGACGACACCAGGCTCGGCCCCAAGAGCCTCGGCCCGGCCAGCCGGTTCGTCGTCGACCACGCCCCGTGCCCGGTACTGCTGGTATGGCCGCGGGAAACCCCGGGCACCGGCTCGATTCCGACCCCGCCGCCGCACCAGCACCCTCACTCACACCCGCACCCGCACCCACCGGGCCCGGGTTCCCCTCGCTGAATGCACATTGCAAACGCTCGCGCCAAATGCAGGTGCGCCTGCACGTGCATCACGTAATATGAACCCGACTCACGAAACCCGCCGATGCTAGGGGGAAGCCACATGCACGAGGCGCGCAACGGGATGCCCGCCGCGGACCTGCGCGATGTCACCTGGCGGAAGAGCCGCCACAGTAACTCGCAGGGCACCTGCGTCGAGCTGGCCGGCCTGCCCGACGGCGCGATAGCTCTCCGCAACTCCCGGCATCCTGACAGCCCCGCGCTCGTCTACACACGCGCCGAGATCGACGCGTTCATCCGCGGCGCGAAGGATGGCGAATTCGACGATCTGCTCTCCTGAGCAGCCCATGCGAAACGGCGGTTCCCGGTCGGGAGCCGCCGGTTCTGTGGCTTAGCGGTTAGCGCAGCAGCGCCCAGACGACCTTCCCGGCGCCCTCGATCAGCTGCCAGCCCCATGCCTCGCTGCACGACTCGACGACCTGGAGGCCACGACCGCTCTCGGCGCTGCCGCTAACCTCCATCGGGACCGGACCGGACGGTTCCGGATCGGTCACCATGCACATGAGGTAAGGATCCCGCCGTAGTAAGGTCAGCCCAATCGGGTGCTCGTCTGGCATCCACCGAGACGAGAGCAAGCCATGCCGGAGCGAGTTGGTCACGAGTTCGCAGACCACAAGCTCCGCCACATCTACCTGAGCAGCCATTCCCCAGTCATCGAGTGTGACCTTGGTGAAGTCCCTGGCTCGCCGGGCCGATTCGGGGGCTGCCGGAAGCGGGCAGGTAGCCGCGGGCAGGGACTCCTCGCCGACGGCGACAGCCTCAAGGCCAACCGGCAGGTGCTGAGTAAAGGATCTCCCCGGGTAACCGCTCGCGGTCAGGAGCCGGTCGTGGCTCACGCTCGCGTCCTCCGTCCTGACTACGGCGACTGCCAGGCCGTCCGTTGGCTTCGGTGCCCCAAGAGGCACCTCGCGGGTCCGGGTTGCAACCGTTATCATCCACTATGTAACTTGCAGGCGCAAGACCCGATGCACGTGCAGATGCAGATGGCGTTAGCGTCAGCATATGCAAACGGTGGCGCCCGCCACCGCCGAGTGCTTGAGTTTGGCCATCAGATCTTGCGTCCGGGGGGGCCGATGTGATCTCGATTGAGCCGGGCAGCGGCCCTACGGTCCGGCGCATCCTGCTCGGAACTCAGCTCCGCAGGCTGCGCGAGGCCAGAGGAATCACGCGCGAGGATGCCGGCTACCACATCCGGGCGTCTGAATCCAAGATCAGCCGGATGGAGCTAGGCCGCGTCGGTTTCAAGGAGCGCGACATCGTCGACCTCCTCGCCCTCTACGGCGTGGACGACCCGGCAGAACGCGACGCGCTGGTTGCGGTGGCGCGCGAGGCCAACGCGCCCGGCTGGTGGCATCAGTACGCCGACGTTTTACCAGATTGGTACCAGACCTACGTGGGCCTCGAAGAGGCCGCTTCCGTGCTCCGGGTCTACGAGGTGCAATTCGTTCCGGGACTGCTGCAGACGGCGAACTACGCCAGGGCGGTCATGATCCGGGGCAGGCCGAGCGCATCGGAAGAGGAGATCGAGCGCCGGGTGAGCATGCGGGTCACCAGGCAGGAGCTGCTCACCAAGCAAAGCGGCCCCCGCCTGTGGGCGATCGTGGACGAGGCCGCGCTGCGGCGCCCGGTGGGCAGCCCCGCGGTGTTCAGGGAGCAGCTCGAGCACCTGATCGAGGTCACCCAGGACGCCCGGATCACGCTCCAGATCACGCCGTTCCAGGCAGGCGGCCCAATCGCCGAGGCCGGCGCGTTCACGATCATGCGCTTCCCCGATGAGGATCTCCCGGACGTCGTCTACCTCGAACAGCTCACCAGCGCCCTGTACCTAGACAAGCGCGAAGACGTAGAACGGTACAGCGAGGTCATGGAGCGGCTCAGCGTGGAAAGCGAGCCGCCGGAACGCACCGCGGACATTCTGCGCGACATGCTGGAAGACCCCGGCTAGCGGCCGGGCATACGCTGCCGCCATGACGAGCAGCGAGATGTTTGACAGGGGCCTGCAGACCCGGCGCGAAGTCCTCGGCGCGGACTACGTCGACGCCAGCCTGGCCCGAGCCGACGACTTCATGATGGCCTTCCAGCGCATCACCACAGAGTGGGCCTGGGATTACGTGTGGAACCGCCCTGGCCTGGACCGCAGGACGCGCAGCCTGCTGAACCTGGCCATGCTGACCGCGCTGGGCAAACCCGCCGAGCTGAAGCTGCACGTGAAGGGCGCGCTGACCAACGGCGTGACCGTCGAGGAGATCAAGGAGGTCCTGCTGCACGCGTCGGTCTACTGCGGCATCCCGGCCGGCCTCGAGGCGTTCCGGGCCGCGGACGAGGTCCTGCTGGCCGAGGGCGCCGTCGCTCCCCGCGACGGTGGCGAATGAACACCGTGCCTGGGGCGCGCAGATGAACACCGGTGCCGGAGGCGCGCAGATGAACACCGTGCCTGGGGCGCGCAGATGAACACCGTGCCTGGGGCGCGCAGATGAACACCGTGCCTGGGGCGCGCAGATGAACACCGTGCCGGAGGCTCAGATCAGCGCCGCGCCCATTCGGCGGATCGCCTTCGTCGGCGTCGGCAGCATGGGCTGGCCGATGGCGGCCAACCTGGTCCGGGCCGGGTTCGACGTCACGGCGGTGGACGCCGCGCCGGGCCGTGCCGCCGCGTTCGCGGCGGAGGTGGGCGGATCGGCGGCCAGCCCCGGAGACGCTGCAGCGGAAGCCGACGCCATGGTGACGATGCTGCCGACGAGCGACCACGTCGCCGACGTCATCGCGCAGACCCGGCCACGGCTCCGCCCGGGAACCCTGGTCATCGAGATGTCCTCGGGCGTGCCGAGCGTCACCCAGGCGCTCGCCGCCGACCTTGCGACGTACGGGGTGGCTCTGGTCGACTGCCCGGTCTCCGGTGGCGTCGCCAGGGCCAGGACCGGGGAGCTCGCGATCATGGCGGGCGGTGCCGCCGGGGAGGTGCGCCGCGCCGAGCGCGTGCTGGCGGCCGTGGGCACGTCCGTGCACCACTGCGGCGGCGTCGGGGCAGGCCAGGCGATGAAGGCGCTGAACAACCTGGTCTCGGCCGGCGGCTTCCTGATCGGGATCGAGGCGCTGCTGATCGGCCAGAAATTCGGGCTCGACCCGGCGCTGATGGTGGACGTGCTGAACGCCTCGTCCGGGATGAACAACAGCACCCAGCGCAAGTTCAAGCAGTTCGTGCTGTCCAGGCGGTTCGATTCCGGCTTCGGTCTCGACCTGATGGTGAAGGACCTCGCGATCGCGCTCGAGGCGGGTGACGGCACCCCGGCGCCGTTCGCCGAGCTGTGCCGCGAGCTGTGGACCAATGCCGCCGATCTGCTCGGCCCCGGTCAGGATCACACCGCCGTGGCACGGCTCAGCGAGAGACTGGCCGGCGCCGAGCTCACCGCCGGCGGCCAGGGAGGCTGATGAGCGCGCCGGGCGCATTGGTAAACAGCAGGTGAAACGGCCGTATCGGCGGCTCCGAGGCTGGTGGCGGGCACTACTAAATAAGTACAATTCCAGAGATGTACAGCCGCGCCGGATGAGCAGCCAGGGGGACGGATGACCGAGCTCATCGTCGGCCACGAGCAGTCGGACACGCACCAGAAGGCGCTCCGCATCAACCTCGATCCGCGCTGGTACGGGACGATCGCGGAGATCGGGGCGGGCCAGGAAGTCGTGCGCTGGTTCTTCCGGGTGGGCGGCGCGGCCGGCACGGTGGCGAAATCCATCTCCGCATACGACATGGCGGTCAGCGACGCCGTCTACGGCAAGGCGGAGCGGTACGTGTCCGCCGGGCGGCTGCAGGGCATGCTCGACAAGGAGTTCCAGCTCAACGTCGAGCGGCTGGACGACGAGCGCGGCGACGAGAACTGCTTCTTCGCGTTCGCCGACACGGTCGTGGCGCGCAGCTACCGGGGCGGCAACGAGTGCCACGGCTGGATGGGCGTGAAGTTCCAGGCCCAGCCACACGACGAGCCGAGCCAGATCGTCATGCACGTGCGGATGCTCGACATCGAGGCGTTCGCACAGCAGGAGGCGCTCGGGATCGTCGGGCTGAACCTGCTGTACGGGGCGTTCTTCCACCACCACGAGCCGGACAAGCTCATCGAGAGCCTGCTGGACCGGCTGACCACCGGCCGCATCGAGATCGACATGATCCAGTTCCGCGGCATCGAGTTCCGGCACGTGGACAACCGGCTGATGGCGCTCAAGCTGGTGCAGATCGGGCTCAGCGGCGTGGCGATGTTCGGGCCCGACCGCGAGGTGCTGCAGCCGAGCGAGGTCCTGCGCAAGAAGGCGGTCCTGGTGGAGCGGGGCAGCTTCCGGCCGCCGACGCACGTGAACCTCGACATGCTCGAGACCGCCAAGGCCAGGTTCTCCGAGGACCCCGCGGTCTCCGGCAAGCCGATCCTGATGCTCACCGAGATCACCATGCGCAACCTGCTCGCCGGCGGAGCCACCGACGTGGACCGGCGCGACTTCCTGGCCCGCGCCGAACTGCTCGCAGCGTGCGGCATGACGGTGCTGATCAGCGACTATTTCGACTACTACCGGCTGGCCGCCTACATTGCCCAGCGAACGAGCGAGCGTATCGGCATCGTCATGGGCGTACCCAGCCTGATCGACCTGTTCAACGAGGAGAACCACGCCCAGCTCCCCGGCGGGATCCTGGAGAGCTTCGGGCGGCTGTTCAAGAACGAGCTGAAGCTCTACGTATACCCACTGCGTCCGTCACCGGACGACGAGCTCAAGACCGTGGACGACGTCAAGGTCCAGCCGGAGCTGCAGCCCCTGTACGACTACCTCTGGGGGCGGGGCAGCTTCGTGAACCTCGACAACTACAAGCCCGAGTACCTGCCGATCTTCAGCCGGGACGTGCTGCGCCGGATAGCCGCCGGGGACGACTCCTGGGAAACCATGGTGCCGGAAGAGGTCGCCAAGCTGATCAAGCGCCGCGGGTTCTTCGGCTGCGGCAAGTCGAACGGGGACTGACCGGGCGGCAGCCTCACCCCAGCGGGGAACGACGGGCTTAGGGTCTTTGCCATGGAGCAAGGCCTGATCGCCGAGGTGCCGTCGTGACCTCGGCAAGCGTTCTCGTGGAGGCGCTGAGCCGGGGATTGCCCGGTGACCGCGTCGTCACTGACCCCGACGTCCTCGCGGCGATGTCTCACGACGAGGCCGAGTGGGCTCCGGTCGGCCGGGCCGCCGCCGGGGTGCGCGCGCGGTCCGAAGCCGACGTGCAGCACGTCGTCCGCACTTGCGCCGACCTGAGCGCGGCCGTCGTGCCGCGGGGAGCGGGCACCGGGTTGTCCGGCGGAGCCAACGCGGTCGGCGGCTGCGTGATCCTCGACCTGTCGCAGATGAACCAGGTCATCGAGATCGACCCGGACAACCTGGTGGCGGTGGTGCAGCCGGGCGCGGTCAACAACGACGTCAAGGCCGCGGTCGCCGAGCACGGCCTCTGGTACCCGCCGGACCCGGCCAGCGCCCCGTGGTCCACGATCGGCGGCAACGTCGCCACCAACGCGGGCGGCCTGTGCTGCCTGAAATACGGCGTCACCCGCGACTACGTGCTCGGGCTGCGCGCGGTCGTCGGCGGGCCGGTCGGATACGGCGAGGCGGTGCGCCTCGGCCGGCGCACCACGAAGGGCGTCGCCGGTCTCGACCTGGTCGGGCTCTTCGTTGGTTCCGAGGGCACACTCGGCGTGGTGACCGAGGTGACGCTGCGGCTGCGGCCCGCGCCGGCCGGCCCGCCGCGGACCGTCGTCGGCGCCTTCGCCGACCTCATCTCCGCTGGCCAGGCCGTGGCCCAGGTCACCCGGCGCGGCCTGACCCCAGCCGTTCTCGAGCTCCTCGACCAGGCCTGCCTGCGGGCGGTCGAAGACTGGAAGCACCTGGGCATCGAGGCGGACGCGGCCGCGCTGCTGCTCGCCCGCGTGGACACGCCTGGTGACTCCGGCGCGGCCGAGGCCGCCGCGATCGCCACGACCATGACCGACACCGGGGCGATCTGGGTCGAGCAGTCAACGGACGACGCCGAGGCCGAGGCGCTGTTCGACGCCAGGCGGCTCGCCTACCCGGCGCTGGAGCGACTCGGCCCGGTCCTCACCGAGGACGTCTGCGTACCGCGGTCCAAGGTCCCCGCGATGCTGGAGCAGATCGCCGAGATCGCGGCACGGCACGGCGTGCAGACCGCGACGATCGCGCACGCGGGCGACGGGAACCTGCACCCGCTGCTGATCACGCCGCCAGGTGACGACGCAGCGCGCGCCGCGGCGCAGGCCGCGTTCGAGGAATTCCTCGACGCCGCGATCGCGCTCGGCGGCACCGTCACCGGCGAGCACGGTGTCGGGATCCTCAAGCGCGACGGCATGCGCAGGGAACTCGACCCGGGCTCCCTCGCGCTGCAGTCGGCGGTGCGCCAGGCCCTGGACCCGCTCGGAGTCTTCAACCCAGGCAAGGGCTAACCCGGCCCCCGCCTCCCCCGGCCGCTCCGCCCAACCCCGCCGACCCCCTGGCCCGGCCCCTCCGCCCAGCCACCGCCGGCCGGCGGCGCCCAGGCCGCCCTCCTGCCGCCCAGGCCTCGTCCGGCAAGTGATTACTCAGAGTATTTGGGCATAACGTGACGTGTTCGGATCGGTCGACTGCATGTGGCTCGGCGTGGGGGGTGCACCGGTCGTGTCGGCTGATGGGCGGCCAGCGAAGGGAACGGGCGCGCGGCGCCTGTCGCCCGAGGGCCAGCGCATCCTGGCGCTGGAGAACGAGACCGTGGCCGGGCACACGTGCAAGGTCATCGAGCTGGACGGGCCGCTCGACGTCGACCGGCTGCGGGCTTCCATCGCCGAGCGCCTGCCGCGCGCGCCGAAGCTGAGCATGCGCTTGACCGAGATCGACGGCGCGCCGTGGTGGATTCCGGACCCGCAGGTGGACATCGCTGCGCAGGTCGTGGAGTCCGGCCGGTCCGCAGCCGACGACGAGGCCGGGTTCCTGGCGACGGTATCGGCCATCTTCGCCCAGCATCTGGGCCGCGCACGGCCGCTGTGGCGGATGGACGTGATACCCCGGATTCCCGGCGGCGGCAGCGCGCTGGTCTGGCGGATCCACCACGCCCTTGCGGACGGGCTGACGGCGATGCGCATGGCGGGCGCGGCGCTGTGGGACGAGGAACCCGCGGAGGGCGCCGCCCCCCGCGTACTCCCTGGGCGCGGCTCGGCAAACACACTCCCCGTCCGCGCAGGATCGGCAAGCGAAAGCCGTTCGGCATCTGCGACGGGAGGCGCCGCGGCCGCGCAGCATCACCGGCTCGACGGGCTGCTGTCCGCGGTGCGGGAGGCACCGCAGCCGTGGCTGCGGTCGCCATTCGACGGGCACATCGACGGCCGGCGCGCGGTTGCCTTCACCACGGCCGGGCTCGGCGATCTGCGCCAGGTCGCGGCGGCCACAGACGGCGCGACCGTCAACGACGCGGTACTCGCCGTGGTGGCGGGCGGGCTGCGGCGCTGGCTCGAAGCCCATCACGGCCACCTCGGCGCCGTCCGGGTGAAGGTGCCGGTTAGCCTGCATAGCCCGCCGCTCACCCCCGGCGACGCCGACTCCCAGCCCGGCAACCGCGACTCGTTCTTCTGCCTCGACCTGCCGCTGGGGTCGGCCGACCCGCTCGCGCGCCTGACCGCGATCCGCCGCGCCACCAGGGTCCGCAAGCAGGGCCACGACGCGCAGCACCTCGACACGCTCATGCACAGGCTCGCGCACACCCCGCGGCTGAGCAGGTTCGCCGACCGCATCCTCGCTCATCCCCGCTCGTTCGCGCTCAACGTGTCCAACGTGCCCGGTCCCCGCCGTCCGATCCAGGTGCTCGGGGTGCCGGTGCGCGCGCTGTACACACTGGCCGAGATCCGCGAACACCACGCGCTGCGCGTCTCCGTCGTATCGCTCGCCGACAGCCTCAACTTCGGGCTTGTCGCGGACCCGACGCTGCTCGACGACGTGGACCAGCTGGCCGCGGACATGCACGCCGAAGCAGCCGTCCTGATGGCGTCAGGTCAGCGGGCGGATTGACGGGCCCCGCTGCCGACTGGGCGCAGCACGGCAACCACCTTGCCGCGGATGATCGCCTTGTCACCGGGTATCGGCGTGTACGCCGGGTTCTGCGGCATCAGCCAGACCCGGCGGTCCATCTTCCGGTAGGTCTTGACCGTGCCCTCGACCTCGATGCCGTCAATTAATGCGGCCACGATGTCGCCGTCCCGCGGCTTCTCGTAGAGCTCGCGCACCACGACCCAGTCGCCAGGGAAGATCCCGACGCCGATCATGGAATCGCCGACGATCTTGAGAATGAACAGGCCCTCCTCCGGCCCGACGATGTCTCTGGGCAGAGGGATCGGGTCCTCGGCGGCCTCCAGCGGGGGGATCGGCTGGCCGCCCGCGGCCTGGCCGACGACCGGCACCCAGGAAACCCTCGCCGGGCCGCTCACCGCCGGCGCGGGCTCGGCCTGCCTGACCGGCTCGGCGCCCTGCTCGCCGGGCCTCGGCACCCGTACCGTCCGCGGCGACCCGTCTTCGTAGGTCAGGAAACCCGCTGCCTTCAGCTGCCGAAGGTGATACAGGACGCTGGACGGACTCTTCAGGCCCGCCGCCACGGCGATCTCGCGGTTGCTCGGCGAGCAGCCGTGAACCGCCGCGTACTCCTCGATAACCCGCAGGATCATGTCCTGGCGCCGAGTCGGCCCGGGCTGTTCGCTGTCCGTCATCGAGCCTCCGCCTCGGTGATCATTACCAGCTTAGGGCTGAACCCCGCGGCCAGCCAGGCAGGTAGGGATTGCTGGGAGAGGTGGACCCCGCGGAAGCACAGGTGGCTCTCGACCGTGTAGAGGCTGCAGCCGGTCCGACCACCATTTGCAGTCAGCTGCCGGTATTTCTGGCAGCCGCCCGGTAAGGACACGGACTCGGGCTGGGAACCGGGAGGTTGGTCGCTTCAGGTCGAGGCGCCAGCGGATGGTTCCGCAGGATCGCCGCCCAAGGCCCTGGCAAGCCCGCCCAAGTCCGCTACCGTCACCGTGAGCGCCGAGTGACCGCTTCGGCGAACCGGCGACGGCACCTTCTCAGCAAAGTGAATGCAGACACCCGCGTCGTGGTTAGTGCCGAAGGTCAGTCCGTCATCAGCACGTGACCCGCGCACACCGAACGCGGTCCACCAACGGTAGTTCCGGGTAATGTGCGCGCCGGTGATGTTTGTCCGCTGGGTAGCGAGTTTGAAGAAGCCGAAGGTCGCCAGGAACGAGTCATCGGTGAGCGTGACGCCGTCCTTCGTGCGTCTCAACCCGAAAGGCACCAGCACCGGCAGGTAGCGGTTGTCGATCGCGTACGCAAAATGCTGCTTCATCGTTCCCGATCCTCTCATCAGGCAGGCGGAGCCGCGAAACGCCGAGCGGCTCGCCCCGCTCGGGCTCAGCGCTGACCCGGCGCGGCAGGACCGCGCCGACGTGCCTGAAGATCTCCGCAGACGAAGGCGGACGCCAGCATCGCCGCAGCCCAGGAGTCCCGCTTCCCGATAGAGCGAGAGCTGGCCAGGCTGACCGCGACGTCAAGCGAGTCACTGGCCAGTGCTGATGCGGTCCAGCGCCGAACGTCCCGCACGTCATCAGATCGCGCCGCGGCAACCGTGCCCAGACCCAGGACGAGGTCCCTGATGCCGATCGTCCGCATCAGCAGCACACTGGCGCCGGTCGGCTCCTCCCGGCCCGACAACCGCATTGGCACTGCCGGTGCCGCAATGAGCGCGACCCCGACCGCAGCACGCAGCCATCCCATCGCCTCGTAGCTGGTGATCGACACCGTCGCAGCGTAGTTCACTTCTTGTGCGGGACGATCACGACTGGGCATGCCGAGTGCTGGACGACCTCACTGCTCACCGAGCCCATCACCAGCCGGGCAAAACTGCCGCCGCTTCGTGTGCCAACGACTACCAGGTCGGCATCTTGCGAAGCATCGACCAGTTCCTTGACCACGAAGCCGTCCACAGCGCGGACTTTCACCGAGGGTGGCCCGGCATCGCCTAGCCGGCTGGCTGCCTTCTGCGTCATCTCCTCGGCGGCCTGACGCAGTTTCTCCAGCAAGGGGGCGTCCGCCGGGCCGATCACCGGAATGCCGCCCCAGTAGCTCTTGGCGACCTCGTGCACCGCTATGACGGTGAGCGGGGACTGCACAGCCGCCGCCTGTCTCATCGCCCAGTCAAGTGCGTGTTCGGAGTTTGGTGAACCATCTACGCCCACAACGATTCCGGGCATTGCCTGCTCCTTCCGTTGGGACACCGCTCCGGCAGCGGCCGTGAGTTCCCGGCATTCATTATCGGGGCCGCAGGGCTGGTCGCGGCAGGCACTTGGCCGCCCGGGCGCAGGCTCGCTTACGGTACCGACGACGCCTCCGCAGCCGCCCGGCTGTAGCCGGCGGCCGCACGGGCGTCGCCGGGATGTGGGGTCGGTGGCGGCGACACTGCCGAGCCACCGGTGATCACCGCGCGACCTGGGCGGCGCCAGGTGGCGCGCGGCCCGCGATACGCGACCCCATCACCGGACCGGGTCGCTGGCGTATGTTCTGTCTCGTAGCCGGACACTGTTGCGGAGGGCTCATGGAACGGACGGTGCAGACTCCTGATGGCCGGACCCTGGCGGTGCAGGAAGCCGGCGACCCCGGGGGCAAGGCGGTGCTGGTGCACATGGGCTCGCCAAACTCCCGGCACATCTACGGCCCGAACGCGGCGGACGCCGCCGCAAAGGGACTGCGGCTGATCTGCTACGACCGGCCCGGCTACGGCGGGTCGTCACCGCAACCGGGGCGAACGCACGCCGACTGCGCGGCCGACGTCAGGGCGATCTGCGCGGCACTGGGGATCGACCGGGTGGCGATCTGGGGGATCTCCGGAGGTGGCGCGCACACGCTGGCCTCCGCTGCGCTGCTCCCCGACCTGGTCGTGGCGGCCGCGGCGCTCGCCGGGCTCGCCCCATACGGGGCTGACGGCCTTGACTGGTTCGACGGCATGGGCAAGGACAACGCCGACGACTTCAAGCTGCTGATCGACGACAAGGCCACGTCCCGGGCCAAGCTGGAGCAGGACCGGGAGGAGATCCTCGCGGCGACTGCGGACGACCTGGCCAAGGCGTTCGAGTCGCTGCTGACCCCGGTCGACGCCGCGACGCTGACCGGCGAGATAGCCGAGTACCTCTCATTCAGCGGGCACGAAGGGCTCGCCCCGGGCAGCGAGGGATGGTGGGAGGACGCGATCGCGCAGGTCAGCCCCTGGGGATTCGACATCGCCGACATCTCGGTGCCGGTGATGGTCATGCACGGGCGGCAGGACAAGTTCGTCCCGGTCGGGCACGGCGAATGGCTCGCCGCTCACGTCCCCGGCGTCGACGCCCGGATCCTGGACAACGACGGCCACCTGACCCTGCTCGAGCACCGGATACCCGAGGTTCACGCCTGGCTGTCGGGATACCTCAACGCGTGACCGGCGCAAGCGGGACCTCCGGAACGGACCTGAGCGGGACCCGGGCGCTCATCACCGGCGCGACCAGCGGGCTCGGCCTGGCGATGGCGAGCGCGCTGGCCAAGGCCGGGGCCACAGTGCTGCTCAGCGGGCGCGACGCGGCCCGCGCGCAGGAGGCCGCAGCGCGCCTGCCGGGAGCCAGCGGCCTCGCCCTTGACGTAAGGGACGAGACGTCGGTGGCCGACGCCGTCGAGCGTGCGTGGTCCCGGCTCGGCGGCCTCGACCTGCTGGTGAACAACGCGGGCCTCGGCATGCGCACCGTGAACCCCCGCTTCATGGTCGAGCCCCAGTCGTTCTGGCAGGTGTCCGCCGACGGGTTCCGCGCGGTGATCGACACGAACCTGACCGGCTATTTCCTCGTGGCGCGCGAGGTCGCGCCGAGGATGCTGGACGCCGGCGGCGGCCGCATCGTCAACATCTCGCTGAACCACGCGACCATGACCAGGCGGGGCTTTGTCCCGTACGGGCCGTCGCGCGCCGGCGCCGAGGCGCTGTCCCGGATCATGGCCGCCGACCTGAGCGGCACCCCGGTCACGGTGAACATCTTGCTGCCGGGCGGCGTCACCGCGACCGGCATGCTCCCGGACGAGCACCGGCCGCCGGGCCTGCGGGCCATCGATCCCGCGGTCATGGGCCCGCCGATCGTCTGGCTGGCCTCCCCCGCCGCCGGGGGCGTGCACGACGAGCGCATCGTCGCCACCGAGTTCGACGACTGGCTGCGCCAGCGCTCGGCCGACGGCCCGACAGCTTAGGCACGTTGCGGCGACAACCCAGATCCGCCGGCTCCTTTCACGCGCGCACGACGGATCGCGGGCGGCCCGATCGGCCACCCGCGATCCGTTCTGGCTAGTTACCCGGCCTAAGCCGCGTAGCCCTCTCCGTCGACCTCGCCGTCACCCTCACCTGCGTCGAGGCCATCGCCGTGGTCGCAGCACCGGCCACCCGGGCAGCAGCGGTATTCCTGCGACTGCTCCAGAAGCTCGATCTTGCGCAGCAGCAGCCTGTTGCCCAGCTCCTTGGCAGCCAGCTCGAGCTCGATCTCCCGCTTGCGGGCGGGCTCGCACGAGTCGCACTCGTCCAGGCAGCCCTTGACCATCACGCCGGGCGTGGGCAGGCGCACGGTGCGCTCCCAGGACAGCCGCTCCACCGTCTCCGCGGAGCAGTTGCCCGCCGCGTCCAGCAGCCCCTCGGCCCGCAGGTCGGCGTCGACCTGGGCGAGCCCGGCCGCCCGGACCGCGGCCGGAATCGGCTGCGGAGCCGGCCCGTTGCCACCGTTCGCGGGGCCAGCCGCCCCGGCGACCGGCGTCAGCGGGTGGATGCCGGTCGGGCACGCGGGGTCGTCGACCCGGCGCTCGATCGACACCAGCTTGAAGCGCAGCTTCTGGACCTTCTCGATCCGGTAGAACAGGTACGTCAGGGCGTGGCATCGGTTCTTGTTGGCGAACTCCCGCGACGCCGACTCGTACTTGTCCTCCGACTGCCCCTCGGCGTGGGTGCGGCTGGCGACCTCGGAAACGGAGGTCGACGTCGCCGCGCGAACCGAGGTCTCGACCTTGCGGCTGGAACTCTCCGCGTGCTCGGACAGGCTGCTGAAGAACGCGCTGGCCGCGCTTGCGTCGTAGCTCGTGGCCGCCGCGTAGCCGCCGATGTCGAGGAACCCCAGGTCGAGGCCGGCGTAGTGCCCCCCGCTCGCCGCCGACGCACGGTAGGACGATTCCTGCTGCCCCTGCCGCAGCACGTCCAGGTTGCTCATCGAGTCCGCCATCCCGGACAGGAAGAACGACTGCTCGGAGGTGGTGAACTGCCGGGCCGCATACTCGGCGTCGGTGCTGAAGCTGAACCGGCTGTTCCGGTCGGTGGTCAGCAGGCGCACCTTCTCACCCGGCAGCAGCGTGGTCGAGTACAGCAGGTCGCCGAGGATCAGCGGCCCGCTGCAGCACTCCAGGCGGAAACACACCGTCACCTCGACCAGCAGTTGCTGCTCGCCGTCCTTGGTCTGGACGACCGGGCGGAACGGGATGCGATACCGCACATCGAGCTCGTCGCAGCTCTGCCAGGGGTGCAGCGGCGGACAACAACCCACCTTGCTGACCGGTGTCTTCTCAGTGATCATCGCTAGCTCCTTTCCCCGCGAAGCGGGAGCTACGGGCGGGCATCTGGCCCAGCCCGGTAGTTAGTCGAGCACCGGGGCGGGTGCCAGATACATCGCGGGCCGCGCCACTGAGCGGCTCTGGTGCCGCTACCGCGGCACCCATCTCGCCCGGCTGGCGCTCGCCGGCGCCCTTATCCGGGCTCGACCGCAACCGGCAACGTGTCCAGGCTGCGCAGGGTGTTGTTGAGCCGCGGGCGCGGCTCGCCGGTCAACCGCCACGAGGCGACCCGCGAAGCCAGCGCCCGGAACACCGCCTCGCCCTCCATGCGCGCGATCACCTGGCCGACGCAGTTGTGCACGCCGATGCCGAACCCCATATGACCGGCGGTCTTGCGGCGGATGTCGAACCGGTCCGGGTCCTCCCAGTGCCGCGGATCGCGGTTGGCCCCGGCAAAGAACACCAGCACCTTCGCGTCCCCGGGCAAGAGCGTCCCGGCCAGATCCACCGGCTCGCTGGTGGTCCGGAAGAAGCCCACCACCGGTGACTCGCGCCGGACCACCTCCTCGAACGCGTTGCGGGCCAGCGACGGGTCCTCGCGCAGCGCCTGCCACTGGCCCGGGTGCCGGGCGAAATCGAGCACGCCGAGCCCGATCGCGCTCACCGTGGTGTCCAGGCCGGCCGACAGGAACGATCGGACGAGCAGCGCGGCCTCCTCCTCGGTCACCTCGCCCGCGTCGACCCCGGCGTAAATCAGCGCGCCGAGGCCGTCCGGCCGCAGCGACGACCGGGAGCACTGCTCGGTGATCCAGCCGATCACGCCCTCGGCGCCCGCCATCGAGGACTCGAACAGGTGGTTGCGCGGGCCATGCCCGTTGAACACCATCGCCCCGTAGGCGAGCAGCTGGTCCCTGCCGTCGGTGGCGATCCCGAACGCCTCGGGGAACACCCGCGTCGGGAAGATCTCGGCAAGGTCCGGCACGGCGTCGAAGGAGCCGCGCGCAACCAGATCACCGGCCAGCTCATCGGCGCGGCGGTCGAAGATCTCCTGCAGGTAGGCGAGGGAGCGCGGCGCGAGCGCGCGGGCCACCACCCGCCGGTTGTGCGTGTGCACCGGCGGGTCGACCTCTAGCAGGATGCTCGGCTTGCGCCACGGTTTCTCGGTCGCGAAGTTGCTGATCCCGACCCCGGCGGCCGACGAGAAGACCTGCGGGCTCCGCAGCACCGAGCTGACCTGCTCGTGTCGCGCGACCGCGAAAACCCCGCACCGCTCCAGATAAACCACCGGGGCCGCGTTCCGAATCTCGGCCAAAGCCGGGAACGGGTCGGTGAGGAAGCCGTCCGAGAACGGATCGATCGCCGAGCTGACATAAGCCGAGGGCGTTCCGGTTACCGGCGTCATGGCGGCGCCCCCCTTCGCAGGACTAACCCAGCCCAGCCATCATCATTGACGGTCCTTCCGGCCGGCAAGCCTGCGCATGGCCCGCTCGACCGCGGTGCCGAACGGGTTGTCCTGCACCACGTAGGTCCAGGTCGCGGTCGGGCGCTTCAGCCCGGCGGCGTCGAGGTCGACGCCCGCCTCGGTGATCGAGGCCGTGCGGAACGTCTCGGCGGCCTCGTCCTGCACCCGGTCGAGCAGGCTGGTGAACAGCTTGACCGCCTCGACCTGGAAGTCGCCCAGGGGATCACGGCCTCCGCCGAGCGCGCCGGTGCCGAGCGCGCGCAGATGGATGCCCTCGCGGATGTCGCCGAGCACGGCGAGGTGATCGGCCCAGCCGCGGTCGAGGTGATAGAGCACGATCGTGCGCGCCGCCCCGGCCAGCACGTCCTCGTCCACGGACGCGGACAGTTCCTCGAACCGCTCCGGGCAGCGGGTACCGAGAGCCACCAGGGCGGCGTCGCCGCGCATCAGCCGGTCCCGGTGCTCGAGCACGATCGCCCGCTGCTGCTCGATCAGCTCGTGATAGCGGTACGTGTTCCGGTGGATCTCCAGGTTGGCGCCGTCCGCGACCCGCTGCGCGTGCGCCACGGCCTCGGTCGCCCCGGCATCGCGGACCCGCCCATCCGCGGCCACGTCACGGGGCGGCCGGGTGTCCGGGGCGTGGCTCGTGATCAGCTCGTCCTCCATCGAGACGAAGAACACCGAGTCGCCGGGGTCGCCCTGGCGCCCGGACCGGCCGCGCAGCTGGTTGTCGAGCCGGCTGCTCGAGTGCCGGCCGGTGCCGATCACGTACAGGCCGCCGAGCTCGGCCACCCGGTCGTGCTCTGCCGAGCCGGCTGTTTCGCCGATCCCGCCCTTCCCGCCCTCGCTGCCGCCGAGCCGGATGTCCGTGCCTCGCCCGGCCATCTGCGTGGACACGGTGATCGCCCCGTAGGCCCCGGCCTCGGCGACGATCGCCGCCTCCTGCGCGTCGTTCTTCGCGTTGAGCACGACGTGCTCCAGCCCGGCCGCGGTGAGCCGGCGGGACAGCCGTTCCGACTCGGCGATGTCCAGGGTGCCGATCAGGACCGGCTGCCCGTTCGCGTGGGCGCCGGCGACCTCGGCGACGATCGCCCTGTCCTTCTGCCCCATGGTCGCGTACAGGCGGTCCGCCTCGTCCACGCGAACGCACGGCCGGTTCGGCGGGATCACCGCGACCTCGAGCCCGTAGAACTGGAGGAGCTGGTCGCCCACGGTGACCGCCGTGCCGGTCATCCCGCAGACCCGCGGGTAGCGCCGGACCAGGGACTCGACCGTGATGCTGTCCAGGATCTCGCCGCTCTCGCTGGCCGCGATGCCCTCCTTGGCCTCGACCGCGGCCTGCAGCCCGTCCGGCCAGCGCTGCAGCTCGGCAACCCGGCCCCGGGACGCGCTGATCAGCCGCACCTCGTCGTCGCGGATGATGTAGTCGACGTCGCGGCGCAGCAGCGCGTGCGCGTGCAGCGCCACGTTGAGCCTGGTCAGCGCCTCGATCTGGTCGGCGGCGTACAGGTCGATTCCGCCCAGGGCCCGCTCGGCGGCGCGGGAACCCTCGTCGGTCAGCGACGCGTTGCGGCCCTCGTCGTCGGTCTCGTAGTGCAGGCCCGGTCGCAGCCCGCGCACGATCTCGGCCATCTCGAGGTCGGCGTCCGTCCCGGCCGCGGCGCCGGCCAGCACCAGCGGCACCAGCGCCTCGTCGATCAGCACCGAATCGGCCTCGTCGATCAGCAGCACGTCGGGCGGGGCCGCGACCAGGTCGGCCGGGTCGGTGACCAGCCGGTCGCGGAGCACGTCGAAGCCGATCTCGCTGATCGGCGCGTAGGTCACCTGCGCCTCGTACGCCTGCCGCCGTTCCTCCGGCGTCGACGCCGCCGTGATGTGGCCGACGGTGACGCCGAGCAGGTCGTACAGCGGCCGCATCCATTCGGCGTCCCGCTGGGCCAGGTAGTCGTTGACGGACGCCACCTGCACCGACCGGCCGGTCAGCGCGTACCGGGCGGCCGCGAGCGCGCCGGCCAGCGTCTTGCCCTCGCCGGTGGCCATCTCCGCGATCTGGCCCTGCAGCATCGCCAGCGTGCCGATGAGCTGCACGTCGAAGGGGCGCTCCCCCAGTGCCCGCCGCGCAGCCTCGCGCCCGACCGCGCAGAACTCGCCGTCGTCACGGGCGTCTCGAGCCAGGGCCTGGAACGTGTCGTCGTCCGCCTCGGCAAGCTCCGCTTCGCGCGCCTCGATCGCGGGGAGCAGCCGCTGGTAGCGGGCCAGGTCGGCGCTGCCGGGCTGCTGCAGGAGGCGCCGGAACCGGGCGCCGAACGAGCTCACGGCGCCCGGCGCGGGTCAGCCGCGCAGCACGGACTCGATGATCTGCTGTGCCTCGGCCTGGATCCGCGCAAGGTGATCTGCTCCCTGGAACGACTCAGCGTAGAGCTTATAGACGTCCTCGGTGCCGGATGGCCGCGCGGCGAACCAGCCGGACTCGGTGACCACCTTGAGGCCGCCCAGCGGCTCGCCGTTACCCGGCGCGGTCGTGAGGCGGGCCAGCACCTTCTCGCCCGCGAGCTCGGTGACGTCAACCTGCTCCGGGCTGAGCTTGGCCAGCGCGGCCTTCTGCTCGCGGGTCGCCGGGGCGTCGATGCGCTCGTAGACCGGCGCGCCGAGCAGGTCGGTGAGCTCGCGGTAACGCTCGCCGGGCGTCTGGCCGGTGATCGCGGTGATCTCGCTGGCCAGCAGCGCCAGGATGATCCCGTCCTTGTCGGTCGTCCACACCCGGCCGTCCCGGCGCAGAAACGAGGCCCCGGCGCTCTCCTCGCCGCCGAACGCGACGCTGCCGTCGAGCAGGCCGGGCACGAACCACTTGAACCCGACCGGCACCTCCATCAGGCGGCGCCCGGCCGCCTCGGTGACCCGGTCGATGATGGAGGAGCTGACCATGGTCTTGCCGACGGCGGCGTCCGCGGGCCAGTTCTCCCGGTGGCGGTACAGGTAGTCGATCGCTGCGGCCAGGTAGTGGTTGGGGTTGAGCAGGCCGGACTCGGGGGTCACAATCCCATGCCGGTCCGCGTCGGTGTCGTTGCCGGTGGCGATCGCGAAGTCGGCACGCCGCTCGATCAGCGACGCCATCGCGAACGGAGACGAGCAGTCCATCCGGATCCGGCCGTCCCAGTCCAGGGTCATGAACCGGAACGTCGGGTCGACCACCGGGTTGACGACGGTCAGGTCGAGCCCGAACCGGCCACCGATCTCGCCCCAGTAGGCCACGCTGGCGCCACCGAGCGGGTCCGCGCCGATCCGCAGGCCCGCCGACCGCACCGCGTCCATGTCCACCACCGACGGCAGCGCGGAGGTGTACTGAACGAGGAAGTCGTGGCCGCCGGTGGCGGCCCTGGCCCGGTCGTAGCGGATCCTGCGGACCTGCTTCAGCCCGTCGCGCAGCAGTTCGTTGGCCCGGTCCTGGATCACCGACGTGATCTGCGTGCCCGCCGGGCCGCCGTCGGGCGGGTTGTACTTGAACCCGCCGTCCTCCGGCGGGTTGTGCGACGGGGTGACCACGATCCCGTCCGCCAGGCCGTCGGTCCGGCCGTCGTTGTACTCCAGGATCGCGAGCGAGATGGCGGGGGTCGGCGTGTAGCCGTCCCGGCTGTCGGCGAGCACGGTCACGTGGTTGGCGGCCAGCACCTCGAGCGCGGTGACGAACGCGGGCTCGGACAGCGCGTGCGTGTCCCGGCCGATGTACAGCGGCCCGGTGATCCCGTTGCGGGCCCGGTAGTCGCAGATCGCCTGCGTGGTGGCGGCGATGTGGTCCTCGTTGAACGACAGCCGCAGCGCCGAGCCACGGTGACCGGACGTGCCGAACGTTACTTGTTGTGCTGGTTCGCCCGGATCGGGGTGCTCTGCGAAAAAGGCGGTGATCAGTCTGGGGACGTCCACAAGGTCGGCCTGGGTCGCCGGCTGTCCTGCCCGCTCATCCCGCTCAACCACCTGGACCCCCAACGTTTTCTGCCGGGCCAACACGGCTATCTTCACATGCCCTGACAGCGCTGCGATCAACCGCAGGCGCCCGGCGCCGCCGCGCCAGGCCATCCGCGTTCGGCCTGATCAGCAGGGAGGTAGCGGTCAGCCAGAGCGCGGCGAAGATGAGGCTGCCGAGGATGTCCGTTGGGTGGTGCTCCCCGCGGTACATGCGGGAGAGCGCCACCAGGACCGGCATGGCCACGGCGGGAATCAGGAACAGCCATCGCCACCAGCCGCGGGCGTGGCCGATCGCCAGGATCGCGATCGCTATGTACAGGCAGGCGGTGGCGGCCTCGTGCCCCGAGGGGTAGGCGGACGTGGGCAGGTGCTGGTCGAGGTGGGTGACGGTCGGCCGGGGGCGCTTCACCACGGCGGCCGCGGTGAGGAACGCGCCGAGCTCGCCGACCATGAGGACGGCGATGAAGATGACCGGCCGCCAGCGCCGGGTGACCGCGAGAAAGACCACGCACGTGGCGATCGACACGATGAGGATGGCCTCGGTCGCGCCGAGCGTGGTGAAGACCTCACTCCAGCGGGTCAGGCCAGGCGTGCGATGGGCGGCGAACCAGCGCGGGACCGTATGGTCGCCCAGCACGTTGCCGTTGCCGAACCTGATGACCAGCTCGCCGAAGCCGATCACGATCCCCAGGATCAGCACCCAGGAGATCATGACGCCGGCGGCGGCGCGGCCGCGATGCCGGGTGGCCGCGGCGGGTTCCGGCCTGGCCGGCACGAGATCGGCGCGGGCCTCGGGCTCCAGGCCCTCGGGCAGCGGATCCATGACTACGTCGCCCGCCGCCTGCCTGCTCAGCTCGAAGGCGAACGCGGTGATCCCGAGCCAGGTGATCCCGAGGGCCCACGCGCCCAGGACGTCGGACAGGTAGTGCACGCCGAGCAGCACCCGGCTGATCCCGATCAGCGCGACCAGCGCGATGATCAGCGCGATGAAGGCGCGCCGCCACCTGCCGGGTCGGACGGCAGGCAGGAACACCAGGAGAATGGCGCCGTAGCAGACGATCGAGCCGAGCGAGTGCCCGCTCGGGAAGCTGTTTCCGGTGCCGTGGGCGACGGGGTGCGCCACCACCGGGCGCAACCGGCCGACCAGCGACTTGAGCACCGGGTCCATGATCAGCGCGCCCGCGCCGGCCACCAGCAGGTAGGCGGCCAGCCACCAGCGCCGGCGGAGGGCAAGCAGGACTGCGGCGACACCGGTCACCGTCCACAGGACGCCATCGCTGCCCAGCCAGGTGATCGCCTTGATCACCGATACGAGCGTCTTGTCGCCGGAGATCAGGCTGTTGATAGCGGAGGCGGAACCATGGTCGATGGACTCTAACGGAACCCACTGCAGGCGCACGAGCACCAGCAGGATCGTGAAGAGCAGCGCCGCACCGGTCACCGTGATCAGTGGCGAGAGGCTGCGGCCGCCGCGGTCGTGGGTCTGGCTCGCCATGGACCCCAACTGCCCGCCGCGCGGTCGTTCACACGCGATCAGCCGGGACACAGACCGTGATGGAGCGGGGTCTGACCTCGATCCGCATCTTCCTGACCTTGCCGCGGGCACCGCCGTCGAGCTCGTACGGCAGCTTGCTGGCGAACCCGATCCGGAACTCCCTGCCGCGGGTGACTTCGACGAACGGCGACTGCTCGGCCCGGCCGAGCGCGAGCTTGCCCAGTGTCCTTGCCCACTCGGCCGGGTTCTTCGCGGTCACCACGCCGAGTTCCAGCAGGCCGTCGTCCGGTTGCGCGTCGGCGAAAGCCTGGATCCCGCCGAGGACCTTGCCGACGTTTCCGGCCAGCACGCAGGAGACCCGGCCCTCGAAGAAGCGTTCCCCGTCCACGTCGACCGTTGCCTTCACCCGGCTTGCGGCCAGGTTCCTGGCGCCGGTGTAGAGGTAGGCCGCGCGGCCAAGCCGGTCCTTCATGGCCCGGTCGGCGTCGGCGATCATGCGGGCGTCGAATCCGGCGCCGGCCATGACCGCGAAGTGCTCGCCGTTCACCGTGCCGGTGTCCAGTGGGCGGCGGCGCCCGTGCAGCCCGGTTTGCACAGCGGCTGCGACGTCGCCTGCCAGGATACCCAAATTGGTCGCCAGCAGGTTCGCGGTGCCGGCGGGCAGGATCGCCATCACCGCGCCGGTCCCGGCCAGCGCGTCGATACAGCGCTGAACCGTGCCGTCGCCGCCCCAGACGAATATCAGGTCGGCGCCATGTTTAACGGCGCGGCGCGCGCAGTCCGGAGCGTGCTTGCTCTTGCGCACCTCGTACCAGTGCGGATCGGTCACGCCCTCGTCCGCGAAGACCTTCCTGAGCTCGGGCAGCCCGCCGCCAAAGCTCTTGCGCGCGTGCGCCACGACGGCGACGTTGGCCATCTGGGGTCAGACCTTCCGCCAGCGGGCCTCGCACAGCCCGTAAACGCCGAAGATCAGCAGGCCGAGCGCGGCCAGCAGCAGCAGGACCTCGCCGAACGGCTGGTTGCGCAGGGTCAGCAGCGCCTTGTCGATGCCGCCCGACTTCGACGGCCGGTGGGTGACCGCGGCGTCGAGGACCAGGATGCCGGCCAGTGCGAACACCAGTCCCCTTGCGGTGGTGCCGACCATGCCGAGCAGCTCGACGAGCTTGCGCGTCCGCCGGCTCATCTCCCCACTGCGGAGGTACTTCATGAACTTGCGGCGGATGCCCTCGACCACGAGCACCGCGCCAATGATCACGACGATCAGGCCGGCGATGCCGACCAGCCACTGGCCGCCGGGGTGCTGCATGACCTTCGCCGTGATGTCCTGCTGCTCACGTGACTGGCTCCGTTGCCTGCCCGCGATCACGGTGAACGTCAGGTAGGCGAAGAACGCGTAGACCACTGCCCGGCCCAGCGACTTCAGCCGCGGGCCCGCGCCGCTCGCGTCACCGGTGACCCCGAACGCTGCCTCGCTCAGCCGCCACAGAGCGTAGGCGGCGAAGCCGATGGCGAGCAGCCACAGCGAGACCACGCCGTATGGCTTGCCCGCGAGCAGCTGCAGCGCGCCTTCCTGGTCGGCCTCGTGCGAACTGCGGCCGAGCGCGACCAGGACCGCGACCCAGCCGATCAGGATGTAGATGATGCCCCGGGCGGTGAGCCCGGCGCGGGCCAGCAGCCGCGCCGCGGGGCTGTCAGACGCCTGCCTGGCTCTGCTCCGCGCGTGCGCTACGGCTGCCTGTCGCATGCCGCTTGTCTCTACCTTGCGTTTCCCTGCGGAAACGTGGATGGCCCTTCCCATCGAAACGTGGATGGCCTTTCCGGGCGGAAACGCAGGCGGCCTTTCCTCATCGGAAACGTGAACGCTTGCGACACGGCTACCAGGAGCCCCAGGCAAGGGCCGGTGCGGGCAGCACCGGGGGCGTCAGGAACGCGGGCACGCCGTCAAGGTCCAGCGCGTCGAGCGGCGTGCTGGCCGCGGCGTCGCGCGCGGTGAGCGCGGGCAGGTTCCACTTCTCCTCGACGAGCCGGAGCACCGACGTGTGGTCGAGCACGGTCGAGCAGACGTAGTCCGGCCGCGCATACGGCGACACGATCACGGCGGGAACCCGGAACCCGTACCTGTCGTACCGGTGCGGGCCGCTGGTCAGGTTCTTCTTGCTGCGGACCATGCGGGGAAAGACCGGCCGCAGCAACGCCTCCAGGGGCGTCGCGGTGCCGATCGCGCTGCGCCCCTCGACGTCATCGGGCGGGACCGCCGGGGGCGGCGGCACGTGGTCGTAGTATCCGCCGTGCTCGTCGTAGACCCAGATCAGCAGGGTGTGCGGCCAGCCGCGGCCGTGCAGGACCGCGTTTATCACCTCGGCGGCGAAGCTCTCACCTCTACGGATGTCCTGCGGATTCTCCTCGGAGTAGGCGTCGAAGTCCGGATCCACGATGGAGAAATCCGGCAACGTGCCATCCGCGGCGTCCGCGAAGAACTGGTCGGTGCCGTGCACGTGCTGCATGTAGCGGCCGATGCCAAGCGGGAACACGTCGGCGGTGAATTTCAGGTCCTTCTCGACGCCCTGGCGCACGGTGGGAATGGATCGGCCGAGGGACTGCAGGCGGCGCCGGGCCATCTTCTTCTTGTGCCGGGCGTAGTGCGCCCAGTGGGACCTGGGCTGGTCGTCGGCCAGCGGGTGGTAGTTGGCCCAGGAAATCCCGTGCGTGGTCAGCAGGTCGAAGATGGTCCCGGCGGGCGGGTAGTCGAGCAGGTCGTACGACGAGTCGTCGATCAGGCCGTGCGCCGTTCCCGCGATCAGGAAGCGGCGGTTGGGGAACGTGGGACCAAGGCATGAGCTGAACCACCGGTCGGCCACCGGGAACGTGCGGGCCAGCCCGTAGTAGAACGGCAAGTCCCGCTCGGCCCAGTAGCCCATGGCCACGTCCGCCGCCGCTGCCGAGGTGTCGGCGGTCTCCGCGGTACCGGCCTTTGCCTCCGCCTGCACTTGCTGTGTGCTGGTCACGAAGCCGTCGCACTTCCCCTCACCCCACTGGACGTGAGTGGCGTGCCAGCTCTGCGACGGCACGCCGCGGCGCTGGCTCGTCGAAGTCTGGTGAAACGCGCGCACGGTCTCGCCGCCGGTCCCGTCGTTGTATACGTCGGGCTCGCCGTCCGGGGCGAGCGGGAAGCCCTCACCCCGGCCCGGCAGCATGCCGAGGTAGTTGTCGTAGGAATGGTTCTCCATCATCAGCACGACGATGTGCCGGATCTGCGGCAGCAGGTCGCTTCCCGCGGGCTGGCCGGGCCGGGGCAGCGGTCCCGGTCGCGCCGCGGCACGCCGACGGGCCAGGCGCTTCACTTCAAAGTGCTCGAGTAGTTCCCACACGCCGTTTCCGCTTTCGGGGGGCTGGTGCGCCTTCGGGAGTTCAGGTGCGCACTCTCGACTTCCCGGGAAAACGGCGGCCATGCGACCAACGGGCCGCCAACGCGAGGTCGGGGGTGGCCTGTCAGCCCGAGGTCGCGCGCGGTGGGACGTCGATGCCCTCGCTGGCCGCGTACGCAGAGAAATCGTCGGCCATGCGGCTGATGAGCGTGGCGAGCTGCTGCAGTTCCTGCGGCGACCAGTTGGCCAGGGCCTTCAGCATCTGCTGGCGCCCCGCCCGGCTGATGCGGCCGATCGCGTCCCGGCCCGCGGGCGTGAGCCGCACGGTGTGCGCACGCCGGTCGCCGGGATCGGGCACGCTCTCGGCGTAGCCCGCTCGCTCCAGCAGATGCACCTGCCTGGCGATGTGCGGCGGCTCCACCTCCAGGCGCGCCGCGATCTCGCCGGGACGCAGCGACGGCGACTGGGCGAGGAGCCGGAGGATCGGCACCGCTGCCCGGCTCACCGGCACACCCGCCTCAACCGCGGTCCGGTCGTGCTGGCGGTGCCGAGTGATGAGGTAAGCGATCTGGGAAAGGGCCCGCTCGAGCTCGATAACAGCGGCCGCCGGAGCCCGGCCCGCCACCGGGACCGCGCCCGCTGCCGAGGGCTCGTGCACCGCCACGCCCGCCAGGCTAGCACTCATTGACTTACTTAACTTAAGTAAGTAGCGTCAGGGGCTGCGGCCGGACTGAGCTCAGTCGAGGGCTACGGCCGGGGTGAACTCAGTCGAGGGCTACGGCCGGGCCTCAGCTCGGCCGAGGGCTACGGCCGAACGGAGC
>Ga0209333_1000012_pt1 | contig 119820 bp, 107 predicted proteins | sample BlaSpr_A8_OM2_O3_FD_187982 | JGI IMG/M metagenome (GOLD analysis project Ga0209333, IMG submission 187982) | Forest soil microbial communities from Thunder Bay, Ontario, Canada - Black Spruce, Ontario site 2_A8_OM2_O3 (SPAdes) (version 2) | ecosystem: Environmental > Terrestrial > Soil >... | reverse complement strand
TTCGCCAGGGCTCAAAGCCCAGGAGGACACAGTGCTCACCTGCCGGCGGCCACCAGGTACCGAGTCTGCCGGATGGCCGACCCGCTAAGACTCATTAGGTACCGAGTCTGCCGGATGGCCGACCCGCTAAGACTCATTAGGAGGACAGCCAATGGCAGATGACCGAGCGGTCGGGGAGCTTGAGCGCTTCCTCGCCGAGCGGGCCGACCGGCTGATGCGCACCGCCGTGCTGCTCACCGGCAGCCGGGAGGCCGGCCAGGACCTGCTGCAGACCGCGCTGGAGCGGCTGCTGCGGCACTGGCGCAGGTTCGACGGCGACCCCGAAGGCTACCTGCGGCGGACGCTCTACAACCTGGCCGCCGACGGCTTCCGGCGGCAGGGCAGGCTGCAGCGCAAGCTGCTGCTGCTCCGCGCCGCCGCGCCGCCGCCCGCCGACCCGATCGCCGAGGTGGACCTGCGCGACGCGTTAGTCCGCCTGCTGCTCCAGCTGCCGCCGCGGCAGCGCGCGGTGCTGGTGCTCAGGTACTGGGAGCAGCTGACCGAGGCCGAGACGGCGGCGGTGCTCGGCTGGCCGGAGGGCACGGTCAAGTCGGCCGCATCGCGCGGGCTGCGGCGCCTGCGGGAGCTCTCCGACGGTTGGCAGAACACGGAACCACAGCTGAACGGGGAACGAGCATGAACACAGATGTTGAGGAACTGCTGCGGGACGGCATGGAGCGGTTCACCGCCGAGGTGCACGCCCCGGCGGGGCTGGCCGGCCGGGCCGGGCGGCTGCACCGGCTGCACCGGCGGCGGCTGGCGGCCCGCGCCACGGTGGCGTGCGGGGCGGCTGCCGCGATCGCGGCCGGCGTGAGCTTCGCCGCGACAGACGGGAGCGCCGGGAGCGGCGCGGCCCAGGCCCGCACGGCCGCGTACGTGACCAAGCGGGTCGAGAACGCGCTGGCGGGCGAGAACCTGGTGTTCGTCGGCCGCTCGGACAGCAAGATGGGGGACTACGTCACCTGGGCATACGGCCCGCAAAACCGGTGGGAGGCGTTCTCGAACGGGGAAAGTGCCATAACCACAGGCGGCATCCAGCCGGTGAAGGGGCCGTACTGGGACCAGGGAACCGCCCTGGTCGGCGGGAAGCTGGTCTACGCCTACGTCACGTACTTCGACCACCGGTACAGCTTGTCGCCACTCGGGCCGCAGGAGACCAGCGCGTGCGGGAAGGACGCCGCGCTGTCGATGGGCGCCCCGGTCATCCCGACAACCCACTGGACGGCGTTCATCGACGCCACCCTCGCCTGCGGCGATGCCAGCGTGACCGGGCACGTATGGGTCGACGGCGTGGAGACGACCAAGATCACCGGCAAGCCGCTCACGGTCAAGCTGTCTGCCGGGTACTCGAAGGTCGTCAAGGAGAAGTTCGCGACGGCCCGGTGGGCGCTGTACGTGAACCCGACGACCTACCTTCCGGTGCGGATGTACGGGTCGACGGAGACGTTCGGCGGCAGCGCGGGTACCTTCACCTCGTCGTTCGTGACCAACGTGCGGTGGCTCCCGCCGACCCGGGCGAACATCGCCCAGACCCTGGTCCCGATCCCGCCGGGCTTCCACCGGTTCTACGGCCTGGCCGGGAATCAGTAACGGCCAGAGCCGACCGTTCCCGCCCCCTCGCGCCCGCCCGGCCGCACGATGGCCGGGCGGGCGCCGCATGCGCTGCCGCGGGCCCGCTGGCGCCTCATTCGGCGCCCGCTACGGGGTCATGCGCGGCCACTGTGCGGATGTGGTGTTGCTAGCGCGACACCCAGCCCGCGCAGAAGGGGTCTGCGGCCTCGGAGGGCCGGCCGTTATTAAGGCTTTGATGGGCGGTGCGCGGGCTTTGCGCGGCAGTCGGTGGGTCCCGCGCGTCCGCCCGGCTGCGCCATGGCCGGGCGGGCGCCGCGTGCCCGCCCGATGAGCCGGGTCTTGTGGGAAAATCTTCGCGCGAGCGGATCTGCCCGCTCGATCCGGAGGATGACTGCTCATGCGCGACGAGACGATCGGCGATTTTCTTGACCGGCTCGCCGACAGGGTGCCGGCCCCGGGCGGGGGTGCGTCGGCAGCCCTGCAGACCGCGCAGGGCGCGGCCCTGCTCGCGATGGTGGCCCGGTTCAGCACGGGCGAGGAGTACGCCGAGCACCGGGAGACGATCGAGCGCATCATCACCGAGGCCGACGAGCTGCGCGCGATCGCGCTCCGGCTCGGCGAGGCGGACGCCGAGGCGTTCGCCGGCGTGGCCAGTGCCTACCGGATGCCGAAGGCCACTGACGCCGAGCGGGAAGAGCGCTCCGAGGCCATCGCCAAGGCCCTGGCGAACGCGACGTGGCCGCCGGCCAAACTGATCGGCGTCGCCGGCATGGTGATCGACCTCGCCAGCGCGCTGGTCACGGTCGGCAACCGCAACGTGCTCAGCGACGTGGCCGGGGCAGCCGAGGCCGCCCGTGCCGCCGCCGCCACCGCCAGGGTCAACGTGGAGATCAACCTCGCCGGGATCGCGGACGAGCAGACCAGCCTCGAGATGATCGCCGACGCGGACAAGACCGACGACATCATCGCCCGGGCGCAGCAGGTGACTGCCGCCGTCCGCGAGCAGATCCGGGCCTGACGGTGACCTTGCCTGGCGCTCCGGGTCAGCCGGGCCCGGCCGGGCCGCGCAGCCGGGCCAGGTGCTCCCGGATGACCTGCTCCATCTGCCCGTAGAACTCCACGATCAGCCGCAGCTCGCCGTCGGTATACCGGGTTACTACCGCCTGCCAGCCGAGCACCAGCGGCAGGAAGACTGGGGCGACGTCCTCCAGCGCCCGCTCCAGCACCAGGCGGATCACCACCCGGCGGCGGTCCCGTGAGTCGCGTTCCCTGCGCACGTAGCCGGCTTCCTCCAGCCGGTCGGCCACCCCGGTGATCGAGGCCGTAGTGAGCCCGGTCGCCCTGGCCAGCTCGCCGGCCGTCATCTCGCCGCTGAAGCTCAGGATGTTCAGGCAGTTCAGGTCCGTGGCGTTGAGGCCGATCCGGTCCGCCGCAGCCTGGCCGAGAAGCTGCATCAGCGAGCTCGTCTTGCGGAACCCCTCGCCGAACGCGGCGGCCAGCTGCTTGCGCTCGGGTGGCCCGGCGCCGATGGCCTCGATCCACGGCATGTCCCAGTCATGCTGGCTGGCGCCGGGCCGTTCTGGCCGCTCGTCGGACATGCTTAAGCTCCCTATTCATTAAGCTACCTAGACAATAGCGTAGCAAGATGTTAAGTTGCCAAGAGTGTAAGGGGTGATTACCTCCCAAGAAGCGGAGACCGGACATGACATCCGACGCTCAGATCCTGGCACCTCGGGGGGCCGGGGACGAAGGCGTTGACCCGCGGCGCTGGCTGACCTTGATCATCCTGCTGCTGGCCGCTTTCATGAACCTCCTCGACGTGTCCATCGTCAACATCGCGATCCCGTCCATCCAGCGCAACCTGCACGCCAGCTACGCGGACGTGCAGTGGGCCCTGGCCGGGTACACGCTGGCCTACGCGCTGGTCCTGATCACCGGCGGCCGGCTCGGCGACACGTTCGGGCGCAAGCGCCTGTTCCTGATCGGCGTGACCGGCTTCACGATCATGTCGGCGCTGTGCGGCGCCGCGCAGAGCCCGGGCATGCTGATTGCCAGCCGGGTGGTGCAGGGCGCGATGGGCGCGATCATGGTCCCGCAGGTGCTCGCGGTCATCCAGGTGATCTTCCCGCCGGCCGAGCGGATCAAGGCACTGGCCGGGTTCGGCGTCACCGCCGGCCTCGGCACGGTGAGCGGGCCGCTGCTCGGCGGGCTGCTCATCCAGCACAACCTGTTCGGCCTCGGCTGGCGGCCGATCTTCCTGATCAACGTGCCGGTCGGGATCCTCGCGGTGGCGGCGTCGTCGGTGCTGGTCCGCGAGTCGCGCGCACCGCAGCCGCCGAAGCTGGACCCGGTCGGGGTCGGCCTGATCAGCGCCGCGCTGCTGCTCCTGCTGTACCCGCTGGTCGAGGGGCGTCAGCTCGGCTGGCCCGCATGGACGTTCATCTCGATGGCGGCGGCCGCGCCGGTGCTGGCCGCGTTCATTGGCTACGAGCGGCACAAGACCCGCCGGGACGGCTCGGCGCTGGTGCCGCTGAGCCTGTTCCGCGACCGCGGCTTCAGTGTCGGCATGGCGATCGCGCTCGCGTTCTTCCTTGGGATCGCCTCGTTCGGGCTGGTGCTGACGCTCTTCCTGCAGCTCGGCCTCTCCTTCACGCCGCTGCACGCCGGGCTGACGTTCCTGCCGTTCTCGGTCGGCGTGCTGCTCTCATCGGGCGCGGCGGCGCGGCTGGCGCCCCGGTTCGGCCGCGGCGTCACCATGGTCGGCGCGCTGATCATCGCGGCGGGCATGGCCGCGCTGATCGCGGTCGTGCACCACTACGGGGTCGCGGTGACCACCTGGGAGCTCACCCCGGGCCTGGTCGCGGCCGGCCTCGGCCTGGGCGCCGTGATCGCGCCGCTCGCCGACATCGTGCTGGACCGGGTGCCGAGGCAGGACGCGGGCTCGGCGTCCGGGGTATTCAACACCGGCCTGCAGGTCGGCAACTCGATCGGCATCGCGGTGATCGGGGTGATCTTCTTCGGCCTGCTCGGCGCCCAGTCAGGGCCAGCGGCCACCACGGTCGCGCCGCAGCTGCGCACCGGTCTTGCGGCGGCCGGCGTCCCGGCCCAGTACACGACGCGGATCGAGACCCCGTTCGCCACGTGCCTGCACGACCGGCTGGTCGCCGCCGACCCGACGGTGACCCCGGCGTCCTGCCGGCCGAGCGCCGCCGAGCAGGCGCTTCCCGCGGCGGCTCACCGGGTCATCGCGAGCGCGGGCGGCAGCGCGGTGCGCGACGACTTCGTCGCCTCGCTGGTGCGCACGCTGTGGTTCCAGGTCGGCGTGTTCCTGCTGGCCTTCCTGTTGATGCTGGCGCTGCCCCGGGGAGCCGGCCGCCGGGCGGCCGAGCAACCGGCAGCAGCGGAAACCGTGCCAGCCCTAGCCGAAGGGATCGTGACCCAATGACCGGGACCCAGAGGACGGCGCGCCCGCGGGCCACCATCGGCCAGGCCGTGGGCATCGCCGAGACGGAGCTCACCAGGCTGCTCGCGGGCGTGCTCGCGGAGACCGGGACGCTGCGGGAGACCTACCTCGCCCTGCAGCGGCTGTCCTTCCTCGGCGGGGCGCCCGCCACGGAGGCGTTCGTCCTCGACCTGAGCGATGCGCTCGCGCTCGATAAGCACTCGGCGGCGGCGCTGGCTGATTCGCTGCGGACGGCCGGTCTCATTCATGACCTTGAACGCGACGCCACGGGCGGTGTGGTCGAGCTCACCGCCGCTGGTGCGGCGCTGCAGGACCGGCTCCGCCGGTCCGCCGGGCGGCTGAGCGCCGAGCTGGTCGATCCGGACCCTGCAAGCCATAACCGAGCGGGCACGCCAGATGCGGTCCGCCGACCAGAACGGAGAACCACGATGACCACGCACCAGCTTCCGGGAACCGACGCCGCCCGCCACGGCACCGGGGACGCCGACCTCACCGTCATGCTCACCACGCACGACGCGTTCCGCCGCGACCTGGTCAGCCTGGCCCGGGCGGCGTCCGCCGCGGACCGCGCGGACCTGCAGCGCCGCGAGCAGGTCGGCCGGGGGTGGCAGGTCTTCAAGCGCCAGCTGCACTTCCACCACACCGGCGAGGACCGGCTGATCTGGCCGAGGCTTGCCGACCGCCTGTCGCACAGCGAGAGCGCGATGTCCACGCTGGCGGCCATGGAGTCGGAACACGCCCTCGTCGACCCGCTGCTCGAGGCCGTCGACGCCGCGTTCGCCGATCCCGCGGGAGACGATCTGGCCGGCGCCGTTGACGAGCTCGTCGCCACCCTGCACGGCCACCTGACGCACGAGGAGCGGGACGCGCTGCCGCTGATCGGGACCGCGCTCACGGCAGGGGAGTGGCGCGCGGTCGGGATGCGGCTCGGCCGGCAGAACGGGCTCTCTGGCAGCTCGGAGTTTTTCGCCTGGATGCTCGACGGCATCCCCGCCGACGAGGTAACCGCGGTGCTGGCCGAGCTTCCGCCGCCGCTGCGCCTGGTGTACCGCCTGGCGTGGCGCCCGCGCTACGCGAAGGTCAGCCGGTGGTAGGGACCGGCACGCAGATCGCCGTCCTGGGCGGCACCGGGGGCATCGGCGGCCACGTGCTCAGCTGGGCGCTGGACGCCGGTCACCCGGTGCGCGCCCTGGCGCGCCATCCCGAGGCGCTGCCGCCTCGGGAGGGTCTGACGGTCATCCGCGGCGACGCGCTGGACGCCGCCGCGGTGACCGAGACGATCGCCGGCTCGGAAGCGGTGGTCTCCGCGCTCGGCCCGCGTGGCGCGAAGTCGCAGTCGCTGCTGGCCGGAGCGGCGGCGAACGTCGTAGCCGCGATGGACAAGACCGGGGCGCGCCGGCTGGTCTGCGTGTCCGCCGCCGGCGCCTACATCACCGGCGACCCGGACACCGGCTGGCTGCTCAAGGCGATCGTGCCGCGGGTGTTCGCGAAGCAGTTCGCCGACGTGCGCCAGATGGAGAACGTGGTCAGGGAGTCCGGGCTGGACTGGACCATCGTCCGGCCGACCCGGCTGGTCAACCGGCCCGGCACCGGCCGCTACCGGGTCAGGCCGGACTTCCCGCCGCCGCACGGCCGGACGGTCGCCCGGGCCGACGTCGCGCACTTCATCGCCGCCGCGCTGGCCGAAAACACCTGGCTGCACGACGCCCCAGCAGTCTCGTACTGAACGCACCGCACTGCAGGAAGTCATGCTGATCCCGGCAAATATCGCGCTGGCGTGAAGAAGGTTTGCGGTTCCGACCGAGTATGGGTGTGAGTTACCCATCCGGGAGGATCACCTGTGGCTGGACCGCCCTCGTGAGCGGGCCCGCGCAGCCGGGCTGGCAGCGGGCCGGGCTCGCGGATGCGCTGGGTGCGCTGGGTGCGCTGGTGAGCCCGGCTGCCGGCCCAGGCGCGCCCGGCGGCGAGCAGGCCGATCCGGTCAGCGACGACACCACGGTGCTGGCCGAGTCGCTGCGGCAGCCGGAACGGTTCGGTCGCATCTACGACCTGCATTTCCCCGGCATCTACGGCTACATCGCCAGCCGCCTGGGACCCGACGACGCCGACGACCTTACCGCGGAAACATTCATTGACGCCTTCCGCAGGCGCGCTTCGTTCGATCCCGCCCGCGGCTCCGTCCGGCCGTGGCTGTTCGGGATCGCGACCAGGCTGGTGGCGCAGCACCGGCGGGCGGAGGCACGCCGCTACCGGGCCCTCGCCCGTACTCCGGTGGAGCCAGACCCGGGCGGACACGACGAGCGGGTCGCGGCCCGGGTCAGCGCGCAGGCGCGCCGCGAGCCGCTGCTGCGCGCGCTCGCGGAGCTCAGCGACGACGACCGGGACGTGCTGCTGCTGATCGCGCTCGGCGGCCTGAGCTACGAGGAGGTCGCCACGGCGCTGTCGATACCACCGGGCACCGTCGCCTCCCGGCTCAGCCGGGCCCGGCGCAAAGTCCGCGGCGTGCTCGACACGCCGCAAACCGGCCAGACCGGCCGGCCGAACGGTCATGGAGCCAGCCATGCCAGCCATTGACGACCTGGAAGTGATCCGTGAACTCCTGGCCGGGAAGCCGCCGTCCCAGGACGTGAACGACTACGTCAAGAGTCGGCTGACCGCGGTCATCGCGGCGGATTCGGACCCGGGCGCCGTGCGATCGCCGCGTCGCGAGCCTCGCTCGCATCGCACGGTTGCCGAGGCAGCGCGGCGCCGCAGGCGGCTCGCGTGGCGCTCAGCGGCCGGGGTGGCGGCGCTGGCCGCAGCCGCCGTGGCGGTGGTGGCCGTCGTGGCGCCCGTCGCACGCCGGGACGACGTCGACACCACCGCGTACGTGGTGAAGCGGGTCAGCCACGCGCTCAGCGCGGCCGAACCCGGCGAGATCGCGCAGATGACGGTCACCACCCGCGGCGCCGCCATATACGGCGGCAAGACCACCACGACCACCGCCGAGGAATGGTCCAACGGCAACCAGTGGCGCCTGGTGACGTACTCGCCGGACGGGCGTCCGCTCTACGACGAGGGGTTCGGTACTTCGTCGCTCTACACCCTGGTCAGCTACCAGGCGCGGACATGGGCACGCCAGCACGGACTGGGCTTCGGGCCCAGCGGGGTATCGGTGCTACCCGGTCCGCCCGGCTGCCAGCTGACGCCGGCCGCTGCCTCCCCGCTGCTGTTCGCGTACGGGCTGCCGGGCACCCGTTCCGCGTCCAGTTCGCTGCCTTCGACCGTCGCCAGAGACCTGCGCACCGCGGTCTCCTGCGGAGCCCTGGTCGACGCGGGCAGACAGCGCGTGGACGGCACCGAGGCAATCGAGCTGAAGAGCCGCCCAGGCAGCCCGGTCTCGAAGACCGTCTGGGTCAGCCAGAGCACGTACCTGCCGGTGCGCGTCGTTGTCCGCTTGAGCTTCGGCAAGCTGCCGGGCCGCGAGCAGACGGCGGACTTCACGTGGCTACCGCAGACCGCGCAGAACCTGGCCAAGCTCACCGTGCCCATCCCCGCCGGCTTCCGCCACGTCCCCGTCTCCAGCGCGGTTCTGCCGATCCTCCAGCAGCTCCCGGCTCTGCCGACGATGCCCACGGGGTGGCCCAACAAGGTGACCTGCCTGGGACCTGACGGCCCGACCTGCACGAAATAGTCAGGAGGCTACAAATGACAACCACGTACCGGCGATCTGGCGGGCTCGCGGTCCTCGCCGCTGCGGCTGCCATCGGGCTGGCCGCGTGCAGCGGCGGCTCCAGCGCCCCGCAGGTCGCGAGCCTGGGCAACAGTGCCGGGACGTCGGCGAACAGCGGCGGTGGCGGGAGCTCCGCGGCCACAGGGTCAGGCAATGCGACGCAGTTGCTGGACGAGTGGACTACCTGCATACGCGGCCACGGCGATCCCAACCAGGCCGACCCGACCGTCGACTCGAACTCCGACATCGACATCACCATGGACAACGTCTCGCCGACGCTGGCGGGCGAGGTCCACGGGGGCACAGGGCCGTGCAGCAACTACCTGACCGCGGCTTCCGCCGCGTTGCGGGGCGGCCAGCCGGCCCCGCAGGCGCCGTCCATGGCCGTGCAGCTGAAATACGCCGAGTGCATGCGGGCCAACGGGGTCGCGGCATTCCCCGATCCCAATGGAAGCCAGGATCAATACATTGGCAACCTGGACCCGAACGGCGCGACTTTCGAGAACGCCGACAAGGTGTGTTCCAAGAAGACCGGCGAAACGTACTACCCACCCGGCAAGGAAGCGCCGGGAGTGATCAGAGTGACAAGCTGCAACCCGCCTCCCGGCAAGCAGTGCCCGGCAGGTGGCCCCAGCGCCAACGCTGGCGGCGGCGGGTCCGGCGCCAATGGCTGAGTTCTCGCCCAGACGCGTGTTCTCCGCCAGGCGGCGGGCTTTGGTCATCGGCGCCATCGTCCTGGTCGGTGGGGCCGTGGGCGGCGGGGTGGCCCTGGCGTCCAGCAGCCGCAGTCACGTCCCAGCGTCGTCGTCGGGCGGCCCGGCGGCCACCGCCACGGTGGTGCGGACCACCCTCATCAACACGGTGCAGGTCGGCGGGGCTGTCGGCTACAACGGCTCCTACACCGTCGCGGCGCCGTCGGGGGCGAGCGCGTCGACGATCGCCCAGGACCAGCAGGCGGTGGCCGCGGATGACCAGGCGCTGTCCGCGGATGAGCAGGCGGAGTCCGATGCGTCCGCGTCCGGCGATCAGGCTGTCGCCGCGGCTCAGGCGAGTGTCGGCACCGACCAGGCCGCGCTCGCCGCGGATCGGGCGGCGGAGGCAAAGGCGTGCGCAGGGTCGGGGGCTTCGTCGTCGGCGTGCACCGGCGACGAGCAGAAGGTCAGCACCGACCAGGCCGCGCTGACCCAGGCCAGGCAGCAGCTGGCCGCGGCGCAGGCGGCCGCTAAGACCGATGACGACCAGGCCCAGGCCAAGGTCGGAGCCGACCAGGTCAAGCTGCGCGGCGACCAGGCCACCCTCACCTCGGATCAGGCGACGGCGGTGAACTCGGGCACGACCTACACCTGGCTGCCTCAGGTGGGCCAGGTCATCAGGCAGGATCAGCGGGCCTATGCGGTCAGCGGCGAGCCGGTGCCGCTGCTGTACGGCTCGGTCCCCGCCTACCGGGCGTTCTACGTGGGCATGCCCGACGGCCGCGACGTGGGTGAGCTGACCCGTGACCTGATCGCCCTGGGCTACGGCGACGGCCTAGCCCAGAGCGACCATTATTCGCTGGCGACCGCCGCGGCGGTGCAGCGCTGGCAGAAGGCGCGCGGCCTGCCGGTGACCGGGGAGATTCTGCTGGGCGAGGTGGTGTTCGAGCCAGGCCCGATCCGGGTCACCTCGGTCACGCCCTCGGTCGGCGCGTCCATCGCCGGCGGGGGAGGCGGGAGCGGCAGCAGCGGCGCGGGCGGGGGCGGGACCGTGCTGACGGCCACCGGCACCGCCCCCGTCGTGACCGTCGATTTGGGCGTGTCCCAGGAGTACCTGGTCAAGCCCGGTGACACGGTGTCGGTGGTGATGCCGGACGGCACCACCACCGTGGGCGGGCACGTGCAGACGGTCGGTACCGTGGCTACTTGCCCGGGCGGCGGCGGCACCGGGACCGGCAGCGGCAGCGGCAGCGGGTCGGCTGGCCAGTCGCCGTGCTCGTCGGCCGGTAGCAACGGCAGCGCCGGCAGCAACTCCTCGCCGACCGTGACGGTCACGATCACCCTGGACGCCACCCCGCCGGGGGCATCGCTGGATCAGGCCCCGGTCAACGTCAACATCACCACCCAGACCGTCTCCAACGTGCTCGCGGTGCCGGTGAACGCGCTGCTGGCCCTGCAGGGCGGAGGGTTCGGCGTGGACGTGGTGACCGGCAGCGGCGCCGTCCGCCTGATCGGCGTCACGACCGGCCTCTACGGCAACACCCTGGTCCAGGTCAGCGGGCCCGGGCTCATGGTCGGGACCCGGGTGGAGGTGTCATCGTCATGACCCAGACGCTCGCGTTCCCGTCCCGGCCGGCCGCGCCGTCGGCGCCGGTCCTGGAGCTGGCGGGCGTCATAAAGGAGTATCCCGGCGATCCGCCGGTGGTGGCCCTGGGCGGGGTGGATCTGCGGATCGTCGAGGGGGAGCTGGCCGCGATCGTGGGCCCGTCCGGGTCGGGCAAGAGCACGCTGCTTCATGTGATGGGCACGCTGGAGCGGCCGACGCACGGCGTGGTCCGCATCGCCGGGGAGGACACCTCGGTCATGTCGGATAAGCAGCTGTCGGGGTTGCGGGCCCGGCGGCTCGGGTTTGTGTTCCAGCAGTTCTTCCTGCTGGACGGCCTGTCCGTGCTCGACAACGTCGCCGGCGGCCTGCTGTACCGGGGCGGGCGGGCCGCCGACCGGCGCCGGCTGGCCGCCGAAGCCGCCGAGATGGTCGGCCTGGGTCACCGCCTGCGGCACCGGCCCAACCAGCTGTCCGGCGGTGAGCAGCAGCGCACCGCGATCGCCCGGGCGCTGGTCGGGCGCCCCGCCCTGGTCATGGCCGACGAGCCGACCGGCAACCTGGACACCGCGACCGGCGGGTCGATCCTGGACCTGCTGCGCGGGCTGCACGCCGGCGGCACCACGATCGTGGTTATCACCCACGACGCCGGTGTGGCCGCTGCCACCGACCGGCGCATCGAGATCCGCGACGGGATGATCATCAGTGATACGCACGCGGGCTCGTGACCCCGGCGCCTCCCGGCTGACCGCCGCGGATCTGCTGCGAGTGGGCAGCCTAGGGCTGCGCAGCCGGCGCGCGCGCGCGGCGCTGTCGGCGCTGGGCATCAGCATCGGCATCGCCGCCATCAGCGGCGTGCTCGGCATAGCCCAGACGTCCAAGGCCAGCTTGCTTGCCGAGCTGGGCCAGCTCGGCAACCTGCTGACCGTGCAGTCCGGCAGCACCCTGTCTGGAACCCAGGCCGAGCTGCCGACCACCGCCGAGGGCATGGTCTCGCGCATCGGCCCGGTTACCGGCGTGGCCGAGATCGCCAGCTTGTCCAGCGTCTACGTGTACCGCACCCCGTTCATTCCCGTCATCGACACAAGCGGCATCGCGCTGACCGCGGCCAGCCCCTCTTTGCCCGCCGCCGTGGGCGCCACCGTTGCCTACGGCAGGTTCTTGAACCCGGCCACCGCCCGCTACCCCGCGGTCGTCCTCGGCGCGGAGGCCGCCAGCCTGCTTGGCATCGACAACCTGGCCCAGCCGGCCCAGGTATGGATCGGCGGGCACTACTTCACCGTCGTCGGGATTCTCCGCCCCGTTCCGGGTCCCGTGGAACAGCAAACCCAGATGGACAGCATGGCGTTCATCGGCTTCCCCGTTGCCGAGCAGTACTTCAGCTTCGACGGCCACCCCACCGGCCTCTACGTGCGCGCCGTCTTTAGCCAGGTGGCCGCCGTCGCCGCGGTGCTGCCCGACACCGTCGACCCGGCCAGTCCTGCGGCCGCGCAGGTCACCGAGGAGTCCGGGATTCTCGAGGCCGAGGTGGCCGCCAAGGGCGCCTACAACGGCCTGTTCCTCGGCCTGGGAGCCGTCGCCCTGCTCGTCGGCGGTGTCGGCATCGCCAACGTCATGGTCATCTCGGTCCTCGAACGCCGCTCCGAGATCGGCCTGCGCCGCGCCCTGGGTGCCACCCGCCGCCACGTCGCCGAGCAGTTCCTGGCCGAAGCCCTGCTCCTGTCGGCCCTCGGCGGCCTGGCAGGCACCGTCATCGGGATAGCCGCCACCGCCGCGTACGCCAACACCCAGCACTCGCAGATGCTGATTCCACCCCAGGCCCTGTACAGCGGAACCGGCGCCGCCCTGGCCATCGGCGCCCTCGCCGGCCTGTACCCCGCGATGCGGGCCGCCCGGCTCTCGCCCACGGCAGCATTGCGCACCGTATGACGCGGCTGGAGAGAGTCCTGAACGCCAGGGGTCAGCGGCCGGCGAAGCCGGTGACCAGCGCGGGCGCCAGGGCCAGCAGGACCGTCACGATCGCCAGCGTCAGGCCGTAGCGGACGCGGCGGGCGGGCCCGGGATCATCGACGAGGCGTTGCAGCCGGGCCGTGACCGCGCAAGCGGAGGCGCCAAGGGCTTGGGCCGGGACGGCCGCGCCCGTGGCCATCGTCAGCAGCGCCGCGACGAGTGTGCCACGGCCGCTGCGGCGGGCAGCGGCGTCGTCGGCGCACATCTCGGCCAGCCGGGCGACCTGCCCGGCTCCGCGGGCGAACAGCGGCACTGCGGGAAAGGCCGCGGTGAGGCCCCGGGTGACCGCGATCAGCAGGTGGTGGCGGCTGGCCAGGTGCGCCCGCTCGTGCGCGAGCACGGCGGCGAGCTGTCCCCGGTCGAGCACGGCAAGGGCGCCGCTGCTGACCACGATCGTGGCGGGCCGGCTGGGCAGGCAGTACGCGACCGGCTGCGCGGCGTCGAGAACCACGGCGTCGTCGTTGCCGGGCAGCCTGCGGCCGGTGATGCGCGCGACGTCGGTGTGCGCGCGGGTCTGCTGCTGGGCCCGCTGCACGCTGCGCCCGTAACGCCAGGCCAGCACCGCAGCGGCCAGTCCGGCGACGATCGCGGCTGCCCCAAGCGCGAACTCCACGGCCGCGCCCTGGTACCCGGTTGCGGTGCACGCGTGCCCGGAGACCGAGCGGCACACCACCTCGGCCAGGCGGCTCCAGCCGGTGACCGCGGCCCTGGCCAGGTACTGGAGCGCGACCGCTGCCGCGGCCAGCGCGCTCGCCATCGCAGTCAGCCACGCCGCCAGCCCGAGCCGGGCGCTGATGCCACCTGCGGTGAGCCGGCCGAGCAGCGCCGGAGCCCAGCAGGCGACGGCCACGGCGTAGCCGAACAGCAGCGCCGGCGTGGTCACTGCGGCCGTCGCTCGGCCAGGCGGCGCACCACCGCGCGCAGCATCTCGGATTCCTCGCCGTCCATCTGGGCGACGAAGTGGCTCAGCACGGCCTGGGTGTCCCCGCCGCTGTCCAGCGCCTCCCGCATCAGGCGCGCGCTGTACTCGTCGCGGCTCGCGGTCGCCGTGTACCGGTAAGCCTTGCCCTCTTTGACCCTGGCCAGCCAGCCCTTGCGGTGCAGGTTGTCCATTGTGGTCATCACCGTCGTGTAGGCGATGGCGCGCTCGCGGGCCAGTTCGTCGAAGAGTTCCCGCACGGTGACCGGGACGTCGTGATCCCACACCCGGTGCATGATCACCGCTTCCAGGTCACCGAATCCGCGCATCTCGCCTCCCGGTCCTCGCCGCCAGGATATGGGCCCTGGCTGATTTCCCCGGCCGCTTGGGAACCATCTACTATCTGTGTACGTACGTAGTAGATAGTAGATCTCGCAGTGCTGATCAGCAACCGGAAGGGCGGTCGCGGCGATGAGCAAGGGCGCGCGGAAGCAGGCACAGAGCGCCAGGGGAAAGGCGGCTGCCCAGCAGGCCAGGGAAAGAGTGGCGGCGCAGCGGGCGGCGGCGCGGCGTGCCCAGGTGCGCCGCCGGGCCCTGATCGTTGGCGGTGCCATCACGGTGGTGCTCGCCGTGGTGGCAGCGCTCATCGCGGTCAAGCTGGCCCGCGCACCCGAACGCGCGGCCCCGGCGGCGACCGACGCCGCCGTCGAGCAGGCGATCGCCGGCATCCCGGCTGCCACATTCAACGCCGTGGGCGCGGGCACGGCCACCAGCCTGAAGGCGATCAGCGGCGAGCCAGAGCTGACCCTGGACGGCAAGCCGGAAGTGCTCTACATGGGCGGCGAGTACTGCCCGTACTGCGCCGCCGAGCGATGGGCGGTAGCAGCGGCGCTCGGCAGGTTCGGCGTGCTGTCCGGCACGAAATTCATCCACTCCTCGCCCACCGACGTCTACCCCAGCACGCCGACGATGTCGTTCTACAAGTCGAGTTACGCCAGCAAGTACGTGGCCTTCGTCCCGGTGGAGTGGTACAGCGAGAAGCCGGATCCGGCGACCCCGACCGGCTACGCCTACCTGCAGCGGCCCACGACGGAGCAGTCCGCCCTGTTCAACAGGTACTCCGGCGGCGGGTTCCCGTTCGTCGACATCGGCAACCGGTACGTGGTGTCGGGTGTGCAGTACCTGCCGTCGGCCATGGCCAACATGACCTGGGCCCAGGTGGCCGCCGCAATGCGGGATCCGTCCAGTCCCGTCGCCAGGGACATCGACGGCGCGGCGAACATGATCACCGCAGCGATCTGCAAGCTGACCCACGGCCAGCCCGCCAGCGTCGGCAATTCGGCCGGAGTCAGGGCGGCGGCCGCGTCGATCTGAGCGCACCGGCACGGCCCGTCAGCCACGCCGGTAACGCAGCACGGCGATCGGCGTGAACACGACGATCAGCAGCGCCGACCAGGCCAGGGCCAGGCCTAGGTCGCTGGTCGACCCGGCGATCAGCGAGCGCACCGCGGTGACCATCGGCGTGATCGGCTGGTACTTAGCGAACGGCTGCAGCCACCCGGGCATCGTGCCGGCCGGCACGTAGGTGCTGGAGATGAACGCGAAGACGAACGCGATCATCGACATCCCCTGGGCGGCCTGGCCGTTCGGTGAGACCAGGCCGATGACGATGAACACCATCGTGAACACCACGCCGTAGAGGAGGCACAGCCCGAGCGCGGCCAGGCCGTCGGCCACGGTCCCGCCGAGCCGGAACCCGAACAGGAACCCGAACGCGGCGGTGACCAGGATCGACCACGCGTTGGTGGTGACGTCGGCGAGCGCGCGCCCGGCCACGATCGACACTCGAGGCACGGGGAGCGACAGCAGCCGTCCGGTGAACCCCGCTGCCCGGTCCTCGGCCACGGCAACGGCGATGCCCGCGCCGGTGAACAGCACGATCGTGGCGACGTACCCGGGCACGAAGAAGTCCGCGTACGCCGACGCCCCGCCCTGCACTGCGCCGCCGAACACGAACCTGAACGAGAACAGGAACAGCACGGACGTGACAATGCCCATCACGCTCAGGCCTGGGGTCCTGAAGTACTTGAGCAATGCCCGGCGCGCGACCTCGGCCGCGACCAGGAACGCTCCGGGCGGGGCAGCCGGGCGGGTGATCGCTGATGTGGCAGGGGCGCTGGGGTGGGTGATCGCCTCGGTGGTCATCGTGGGCTCCCGTTCGTCGTGGGGTGGTGGATGGCGGGCGCGGCCGCGTCGCTGCCGGTCAGGGCCAGGAAGACCTCGTCGAGCGTGGGCCGCCGCAGGCCGATCTCGTCGACGCCGATCGCCGCGTCGTCCAGGTTGCGGATCACGCTGGCCAGTTCCCCGGTCCCGCTCGCGGCGGGGGCGCTGGCCCGGCGGCTGCCGCGGTCGAGCCGGGGCTGGGTCCCGGTCACCCGCTCGACGATCAGGCCGGCCTCGTCGATCCGGGCCGGGTCGGTCACGGCCACCTCGATCACGTCGCGGCCGACGCTCGCTTTGAGGTCTCCGATGGTGCCGGAGGCGACGGCACGGCCATGGTCGATCACGACGACGTGATCGGCGAGTTCGTCGGCCTCGTCGAGGTAGTGCGTGGTCAGCAGGATGTCGGTGCCCGCGGCGGCGAGACCGCGCACGGCGTCCCAGACCTCGAGCCTGCCCGCTGGGTCCAGCCCGGTGGTCGGCTCGTCGAGTAGCAGCAGCCGCGGCGCGCCGACGAGGCTCGCGCCCAGGTCGAGCCGGCGGCGCTGGCCGCCGGAGTAGCCGCCGGACCGCCGGTCCGCCACCTCGCCAAGGCCGAGCTGCTCGATCACCGCGGCCGCGGCCCGCCGCGCGGCAAGCCGGCCGTGCCCGAACAGCCGGGCGGTCATCTCCAGGTTCTCGCGCCCGGTCATCGTGGGCTCGACCGCAGCGAACTGGCCGGCCAGGCCGATGTCCCTGCGGACCGCGACCGGGTCGCGCACGACGTCATGGCCGCGCACCCGCAGGCTGCCGCTGGTCGGCCGCTGCAGCGTGGCGATCGTGCGCACGAACGTGGTCTTGCCCGCGCCGTTCGGCCCGAGGATCGCCAGCACCTCCCCCGGAGGGGCGGTGAGGTCCAGCCCGTCGAGCGCGGTGACCTTGCCAAATCTCACGGTCAGGCCGGATGCCTCCAGCAACGGCGTGTCTTGGGTGGCCATCTCGCGGTCCTTCCCTCGGTTTGGATGCGAACCCTCTCGCGTCATATCTCGAGTGGCATAGTAAACCGGCAACTAGTAATAGTCAACTAGCAACTAGTTGTATAGAGACTATGAAGATCGTTGTGCCGCTGATCCCGCGGACGTGGCCGATCCCGCCGCCATGCGGCGACGCGTTCCGTGGTTACTAGTTGTCGGGCGACTAGGCTGGCGTCGTGGACCCGTCGTACCGTCCGTCGCCGCTGGCGGTGGCCGTGCTGAGCATGCTTGTCCCCGGGCCGCTGCACCCGTACGGCATCCAGCGCCTGATCAAGCACTGGGGCAAGGACCAGGTCGTCAACGTGGGGCAGCGCGCGAACCTGTACAAGACGATCAAGCGGCTGCACGAGGCCGGGCTGATCGCGGTGCGGCAGACCGAGCGTGACCAGCAGTACCCCGAGCGGACCGTCTACGAGCTGACCGAGGACGGCCGCCGGCAGGCGCCGGTGTGGCTGGCCAGCATGCTGGTCACGGTCCGCAACGAGTTCCCGCAGTTTCCGGCCGCGCTCTCGTTTGCGATGCTGCTGGCGCCCGACGAGCTCCAGGCCGGGCTCGAGCAAAGGGCGGCCGTGCTCCGCGAGGACCTGGCCAGGATCGAGCGGGACCTGGAGAACCTGTCGGCCAGCCTGCCGCGGGTGACGCTGCTGGACGATGAGTACCGGCGCGCGGTCACCGCCGCCGAGCTTGCCTGGATCGACGGCGTGCTCGCTGATCTGCGGACCGGCGTTCTGACCTGGAGCCGGGAGCAGCTCGCCAGCGTAGCTATGGAGGATCTGGGCGTTCTGGCCACAGACCTGCCGCCGGAGTACACACTCGACGCCGAGGGCGCTAGCTAGGCGCGGCCGGGCGCTGGAAGTGCCCGACTCCGTGAACTGGCGCGCTAGGCGTGGACCAGGCTGACACCCCGCCCGCCCTTCCGCGGCCCTGCCCACCCCATGCAACAGCTGGCGCTTCTGGAGAGTCAGGGTTACAGAGGGGAGGACGCCCGTGCCGAACAACGATCCTGGCGACTCGGATTTCGCGGAGTTTGTAACCCAGTCACTGCCAGCGTTGCTGCGGTTCGGGCATGTTCTGACGGGCAATCCGCAAGAGGCTGAGGAACTGGTCCAGGAAGCCCTGGCGAAGTCGCTGCGCCGGTGGCGGCGGGCAAGGGTTGCCGATCCCGTCGCCTACGTGCGCAGGGTCATGGTCAACACCCACTTGTCACAGTGGCGCCGGTGGAGCGCCCGGATTCAGCTCGGGGATGTGCCGGAACCTGTTTCGGACGATGCCGGGCTCCAGCGGAGCGAGGAGTGGGATGCGCTCCGGCGGGCGCTGGCACTGCTGCCCGCGCGGCAGCGGGCGGTTTTGGTGCTGCGCTACTTCGAGGATCTGCCTGACCCGGCGATTGCCGCGCTGCTGGCCTGTCGGCTTGGCACAGTGCGCAGCCTGGCATCCCGGGGCCTGGCGGCCCTGCGGCCGCTTATGGCGGCGGGAATGGCGGAGACGGCGCTGGGAGATGACGCACATGCAGATTGATGACAACGCGGAGAACATGCTGCGCGAGCTGTTTCGCGACCCGCGGTGGTCGCTGCCGTCATGGCCAGATGCGGATACCCGGGTTCGGAACGCAGCACGGCGACAGCGCCTCAGGGCCGCCGGTGTTGCCGTTGTCGCCGGAATTGCCGCCATCACCGCCATCGCCGCCTTCGTTGTTCTCACGTGGCCGCGGGTCTCTTCTCCCAAGACATTCCACGCCGACACCACCGTCCTGCTTACCTGTCATGATTCGGCGGGCCAGCAAGGCGAAGACGGCCCTCCCGCCCGCCTCGTCAACGGGGTCGACGGCTTCATCGGGGACCCCAACGCCTATGACACCCTGCCGGTGCAGCATCTAAACGGGTACCGCTATCTGGCCTGGAAGACCGCCCTGTCCGTGGCTCCGGACGCCGGTTATAGGACCGTCAGTGTGGTTACTCCCACGTCGGCCCGCCTGAGCTACGGCTCAAGCATCTCGAGGGCGTCCCGCATTGTGCGCCTGCCCGCCTGCGGTCGCCGTTACGCCCTCTACGTCGGAGGCATCCTGGTACGGCATCCCGCCTGCGTCACCATCGCCGTCACCGGGCCCGACGGGAAATCGGCCACCGTCAGCGTCCCCGTCCTTCGGTCTTGCCCCCGGCGTGCCCGGTAATCGGCCGGCCGGATCGCAGAACGTGACCTCGGGGTAGAGCGGCGACGGCTGGTCCAGCAGGGTTTGCGGACTGCCGCGCAGGTGGTGGTCGAAGAAGGCCCGGACGTAGGCGCGGGTGATGTCCAGAGACCGAGCTCCGGAAAGCTCGGCATCGATGTCGAAGCCGATCTGACCGGCCACGAGCGCAAGGTCGGTGAAGGATGCGTGCACGGCACCGGTCACCACGAGCCACCGCTTCCAGCCGGTCATGAGTTCCCAGTCATGCTCCCAGGTGGTCACGGCGCCAGGTTTCTGGCGACGCTGCGAGGTGGTCACGGCGCGTGCGGCTCCCGGGGTGTAGTTGGCTTGCTTGCCCAGGAACAGAAATGGCCGGGAAAGGCCGTGGCCCGGGATCGACGCGGTGGTGGCGCCGTCCATGTCGACGCCGGCGCGGATGCGCGAGTCGGCGAGCATGGTCGCGATGGCGGCGGCACCGCCGATGGAGTGGCCGGCCATCGCCATCCGGGACGGGTCGATCAGCTCGCCGCCCGGCCATGCCGGGTGCGCGCCGGTCAGCTGGCCGAGGACGAAGCCGACGTCGGCGGCCCGGCCTGCCACGACCTTCTCCTGCCTGCCCGGCCGGGGTGCCTCGCGGGCCAGGCACGTGGCCACCCGCCCGTCGGGAAAGGCCGTGGCGACGCTTTCGTAGGTGTGGTCAACGCCGGCGACGACGTAGCCGTGGCTGGCCAGGTCCTCGGCCAGGCCGGTGAGGACGCTGCGGGGGTGGATGAAGCCGGGCGAGAGCACGATGAAGGGGAGGCTGTGCGGATGCCCGGCCGGCGGGGCGTCGCTGACCGCATTGGTCCGGACCGTGCTCAGCGCGCCGGGCGGCACGCCTGTGACGCCCGCGTGGGCCAGCAGAAGCTCGGACTCCGCTGGCGTCATGTACGAGGCTCGCCGTCCGCCGCCCGGCGTCGCCGGATACCACAGCGACACCATCAGCTCTCGTGCGGCCGCTCCCGGGGCCCAGGGATCGGGACGGGAGGCGTCTGTCAGGTGCATGGACGCGGTGCCGACCGGGGACGGACCGGTCGGCGCAGGCAGGTGCAGCGCGGGCCCCTGCCCGGGCTGCGGGTCACCGGCGCCTGCGGAAATTTCCATGCCACCCATCATCACCGGCCGGGCCCGGTGCCTGGACCCGCCGATGGGCGGCTCGCCCTGGCGGACCGCGCGTGGGTTTGCCCTGCCCGCCGGCGGCTAGGCCAGGCCGAGGAAGCGGGCGAAGTTGTCGCCGAGCAGGCCGTCGAGCTTGTGCTGCGGGAACGGGTCGAGGCCCAGCGACCCGGCTTCCTCGTTGACCGTGCGCACCTTCTCCGCCAGCGCGACCGGGTCGTACAGGAAGCCCGGGTAGTCGGTGCCGAAGAACAGCTTCTCCAGCGGCACGAACATCGGCTCGCACCGGTGCAGCAGCAGGAACAGGTCCCGCCGGGTGATGCTGGCCAGCAGGTACGACAGCTCGCCGTAGAAGTTCGGGTGCTTGGTCAGCAGGAACAGCGCCTCGTCGACCCACGGGTGCCCGCAGTGCGCGACGATCACCCGCAGGTCGCGGAAGCACCGGCCGATGTCGTCGAGCAGCGCGGGCCTGCCGAGCTCGAGCGCCGCGTCGATCCGGGTCGAGCCCGCCTGGTGGATCATCACCGGGATGCCGAGCTCGCCCGCGGCCTCGTACACCGGGAACGCCAGGCCACGGTCGGCGGGGGACCAGTGCTGGTACATCGGGTACAGCTTGACCCCGGACAGGCCCAGCTCGGTCACGGCCCGGCGCAGCTCGGCCACGGCCGCCGGCACGCCGCGGAACGCCGGGTTGACCGACGCGAAGCCGATGAACCGGTCCGGCGCGGCCCGGACCACGGCGGCCACGTAGTCGTTGCACCGCTCCGGGTCCGGCGGCCCGGGCACGCCCAGCGAGCCGCCGGTGTCCACGGTGCCGATCAGCCGGCCCTCCAGGTACTGCGGCGACACCGCCAGCACCACGATCTTGTCGAACCCGGGGTGGTCGCGCAGCGACTCGGCCGGGCCGATCAGCGGCCAGCCGCGGCCGCGCTGCCCGCTGGCCTCCCACTCGTCGTCGGTCGGCATCCGGTGCGAGGGCAGCACGCCCATGCTCCGGAAGATGCACAGCGAGCCCTCGCGGCCGTAGGCGGCGGTGAATTCCGGGTCGGCCGCCAGGCTCAGGATGTGGCTGTGCGCGTCAATCAGCACTCTGCACCCCCCCGTCCCCCGTCCCCGCCCATCCGCGTCCCCGCCCCGCCCCCGCGCCCCCGCCCCCGGTTACCCGCCGGGCGTTGTAGACGTGCGCCGGCTCGACCGGCGCGTCGTACCAGGGCTGGTACAGCGGCGCCAGGTACGGCTCGACCAGGGCGCCGAGCTCGGCCCAGCGGCGGACCTCGGCCGGCGGCTGGTAGACCCGGTCCCGCACCGCCGCCGCGAACCGGTCCCGCACCTGGTCCTCGTCCACGATCGTGACCCGCCCGTTCTCCATCAGCACCCGGCCGTGCCCCAGCACGAGGTCGATGTCGCTCGCGTCCGCCCGGTCAATGACGACGTCCAGGAACGGTTCGCTGGTATATCGGCCCGGCGGGAAGAGGATCCGGTCCTTGCGCACGACAAGCACGTCGGCCCACTTGCCTGGCTCCAGGCTGCCCAGCCTGGCCTCGGCGCCGATCGCGCGGGCGCCGTTGCCCGCCGCCGCCCGCAGCAGCGCCTCGCTGTCCAGCCGGCCCTCGCCGAACACCCGTGGCAGCCGCTGCAGGTAGCTGGCCAGCCGCAGTTCGGCGAAGAAGTCCTCCCGGTCGGACAGCGAGATTCCGTCGGTGCCGAATCCGACCCGGCCGCCCGCGGCCATGATGTCGCGCACCCGGCAGATCCCGGACGCCAGCCGCAGGTTCGAGCCCGGGTCGCAGGAGGCGACCGCGCCGCTGTCGGCGAATACGCTCAGCTCGTCATCGCTGACCCAGACGAAGTGCTCGAGCACCGTGCGCGGCCCGAGCACGCCCAGGTCAGCCAGCCGCCGGACCACGGGCTTGCCGTAGCGCTGCAGGCTGAACATCATTTCGGAGCGGGTCTCCAGCGCGTGCGTGATCAGCGACGTGCCGTGGTCGTCGGCGGCCCGCTGGCAGCGCTGGTACAGCTCGTCGGAGCAGGCGGGCGTCCAGTCCGGCGCGGTGACGATCCGGATCCGGTCGTCCCGGCCGTGCCAGCCGTAGGACAGCGCCTCGAACGTCGCCATCACGTCGTCGACCGGCCACGCGTAGCCCATCGGCGACGCCCGGACCTCGGCCGCGAGGTCCGCCGGCAGCTGGGCGAGAAACGTCTCGTCCGCCTGGTGCGCGTAGATGTTCTGATCCCTGCTGACCAGGCCGAACGCGGTCCGCATCCCGGAGTCGGCGTACGCCTGCAGCGCCGGGACGCAGCCGAAGTGCTCCATCCCGGTGCGGCCGTAGTACATGTCCACGGTGCCGGTCTGGCCGCCCTTGATCGCGGTGATCAGGCCCCACAGGATCCCGTAGTAGAGGTCCTCCTCGCCGATGGGACCCACCGCGCCCTGGATGTAGACGTTGGCCTTCTCGAAAATGTGCTGGTAGAGCCCGGGCCCGATCGCGAGCTCGGAGTGGTAGTGGCAGTTCACGAAGCCGGGCATCACGAAGTGGTCCGCCGACCCGAGCACCCGGTCGAACGGGCCCCGGGCCGCCAGCACCTCGCGCGGCCCGACGTCGGTGATCTGCGCGCCCTCGACGATCAGGGCCCCGTCCGGGATCAGCGTCGCCGGGCCGAGCGCAATAAGGGGATCACCTTGAACGAGATAGCGTGCCACCCGATGCCCCGATCAGCCGGTCAGCGTCCGGGGACAACCATCTTGTCGAGCACCCGCCGGAAGGCCTCGTTCGCCTTTTGCAGCACCTTGGGCTCGTCGACCGTGGTCAGCCTGCGGCCCTCCATGACGACCTTCCCGTCGATGATCGTCGTGTCCACGCAGCTTCCATTGGCCGCGAACACCAGGTGCGAGAACAGGTGATCGGCGTTGTCCGGCATCAGCGGGGTGAACATCTGGCTCTGCAGGTCGACCAGGATCACGTCGGCCTTGTGCCCGGCGGTGAGCTGCCCGGTCTCGTGGCCCAGCGCGGCCGAGCCGTTCCTGGTGGCCATCCGGACCACGTCGGGGGCCTGCTGCAGGCTGGCGTCCACCCGGGTGGCGCGGTGCATCAGCGAGGCGAACTTCATCACCTCGAACAGGTCGCGGCTGTTGTTGCACTCGGCGGCGTCGTGGCCGAGGCCTACGTTCAGGCCGGCGTTCAGCATCTCCGGCAGCCGGGCCACGCCGTTGCCCAGCTTGGCGTTGGATGACGGGTTGTGCGAGATCTGGGTGCCGGTCTCCCGCATCAGCGCGATCTCGGTGTCCGACAGCCAGACGCAGTGCGCGGCGATCGTGTTGCGGCCGAGGATGCCGCAGTCGTAGGCCACCTCGGTGGGCCGCCGGCCGAACCGCTGCTTGGAGTTCTCCACTTCGGTGAGCGACTCGTTCAGGTGGATGTGGATCCCGGTGCCCAGGTCGTCGGCCATGGCCCGGGTATCGCGCAGCAGCCCCTCCGAGGCCAGCGGCAGCCACTCGATGCCGATGTAGACCTCGATCCGGCCGTTGGCCTTGCCGTGGTTGGCCCGGTAGGCCCGCTCGTTGTCGGCCAGGGTGTCCAGGTCGTGCTCGTCGTCGGCGATGTCGTTGGACAGCACCGCGCGGATCCCGACCTCCTCGGCCGCGGCTGCCAGCGCGTCCAGGCGGCGGTACATGTCGTTGACGGTGGTGACGCCGCACCGGATCGACTCGGTGTAGCTGGCCAGCGCGGCCCAGTACGCGGCGTCGTCATCCAGCGCCCTGATGATCGGGTACCAGCAGGTGTCCAGGTACTCCCACAGCGGCAGGTGGTCGCTCCAGCCCTTGCCGAGCGCGGTGTGGTAGTGCAGGTCGACCAGGCCGGGCAGCACCGCCTTGTTGGCAGCGTCGATGACCGTGACCTGGCCGTCCGCGGCATGCCGCGCGGCCACCTCGTCGGCCGGGCCGACGTCGGCGATGCGGTCGCCGTCCAGCAGCACCGAGCCGCCAAAGTGCACGTCGCCGGCGTCGTTCATGGTGACGACGGTGCCGTTCTTGATCAGGGTCTTGCCCGCCATTGGGTGCTCCTACCGGGAGATCGCCTGGCCGGCCTGCGCCGCAGCGGACTGCAGGTCGACCCAGACCGACTTGGATGTGAGGTACGGCTCCAGTGCTTCCTCGCCAAGCTCGCGGCCGAAGCCGGAGTGCTTGCGGCCGCCGAACGGGACGGCCACGTCGAACATGCCATAGGTGTTGATCCAGACCGTGCCGGCCTCGAGTTCCTCGGCCAGCCGCAGCGCCCGGCTGGTGTCGGAGGTCCAGATTCCGGCGGCCAGGCCGTAGGGGACGGCGTTGGCCAGCGCCGCGAGATCGGAATCCGAGCGCCAGCTGATCACCGAGAGCACCGGGCCGAAGATCTCCTCCTGGGCGACCCGCATGCTGTTGCTGACGCCGCGCACCACCGTGGGCTCGATGAAGAACCCGTGCTCCAGGCCGTCCGGGCTGGCCTCGCCGCCGCCGACGGCGACCTGCGCCCCGTCGTCGCGGGCCGACGCCACGTGGCCGAGCACCCGGCGCCGGTGGTTCGCGGAGATCAGCGGGCCCATCTCGGTGGCCGGGTCGAGCCCGTGCCCGAGCCTGACCTCGGCCGCCTTGGCCACCAGCCGCTCCACGACCTCCTGCTCGGCCGCCTCCTCGACGAAAAGCCGGGACCCGGCGACGCAGGCCTCGCCCTGGTTGAAGAAGATGCCGCCGAATGCCCCGGCGACCGCGGCGTCCAGGTCGGCGTCGGCGAAGACGATGTTGGGGCTCTTGCCGCCGAGCTCCAGGGTGACCCGCTTGAGGTCAAGGGCCGCCTGCCGGGCGATCTCGATCCCGGTCGCCGTCTGGCCGGTGAACGCGACCTTCGCCGTGCCGGGGTGCGCCACCAGCCCGGCGCCGACGTCGGGGCCGCCGGTGATCGCGTTGACGACCCCGGGCGGCAGCCCGGACTCCTCGGCCAGGTCCATCAGCCGGAGCGTGGACAGCGGGGCCAGCTCGGACGGCTTCACCACCACGGTGCACCCGGCGGCCAGCGCGGGGCCGAGCTTGTAGGCCACCTCGAGCAGCGGGAAGTTCCACGGGGTGATCGCCGCGACCACGCCGACCGGCTCGCGCCTGATCATGGACAGCATGCCGGGGATCGAGTTCGGCGGGACCGAGCCCGCGATCTTGGTGGTCCAGCCCGCGTAGTAGCGGAAGATCTCGATGGTCAGCGCGATGTCGACGGCGCGGGCCTCGCCGATCGGCTTGCCGTTGTCCAGCACCTCGATCGCCGCGAGCTCTTCGCTGTGCTCCTCGATCAGGTCGGCCAGCGCCCAGAGCAGCCGGGCCCGCTGCGTCGGCGGGGTGGCGCGCCAGCCGCGGAACGCGTCCGCCGCGGCCTGGACCGCGAGGTCCACCTGGGCGGGCGAGGCCACCGGGACCTCGGCGAGGGTTTCGCCGGTCGCCGGGTCGACGGTCGCCATCCGGTCATCGGTGCTGACGTGCTGGCCGCCGATGTACAGCCGCAGCGGGCCATCGAGGAAGGCGGGTCGCGGGGGTACGGCTGTGGTGGACATCGGGCTCCGTTCAGTTCGGGATGAGGACCTGGCGCCCGAGCACGCTGCGGCTGCGCAGGGCGGACAGGGCTTCGGCGATGCCGTCCAGCGGGTAGCTGCCGGCCAGCGGGACGACCATGTCGCCCCGGGCCGCCATCGCGATCGCGTCGTTCAGGTCGGTCCTGGTCGCCGCGACCGTGGACACCAGGCTGGTCTCGGACAGGATGAACTCGATCGGGTGGATGGACAGCGACTGGTCGGTGTACCCGGTGCTGACGAACCGGCCACGGGGGGCCAGCGAGCGGATCCCCGCGGTCATCGTGTCGGTGGTGCCCACCAGCTCGAAGAACACGTCGGCGCCCCGGCCGCCGGCCCGTGACCTGACAGCGTCGGGCAGCGTCGCGTAGCCGTCGCCGCCGGGCAGCACGATCACGTCGGCGGCCCCGTGCCTGGCGGCCAGCTCCGCCTTGTCATCGGCGTCGGCGACCGCGATCACCGTGGCCCCGGCGTTGGCGGCCGCCTGGACCACCAGGATGCCGACGCCGCCGATGCCGTTCACTACTGCGGTCTGGCCCGATTCCAGCCGGGACATCCGGGTCGCGTGCACGGCGGTCATGCCCGCGCAGGTCAGCACCGCGGCGGTGGCGAAGTCCACCGCCTCGGGCAGCACGGCCAGGTTCCGCTCCGGCGCCAGCAGGTACTCGGCGTCGCCGCCGTCGCGGTTGAAGCCGAGCTGACCGGGCTCCACCGTGCACAGGTTCTGCCGGCCGAGCAGGCACTGCTCGCAGGCGCCGCAGAACAGCTTGTTGAAGACCGCGACCCGGGTGCCTGGCGCGAGCGCCACCCCTGGGCCCGCCTCGTCGACCACGCCGGCCGCCTCGTGGCCGAGCGTCATCGGGTAGGCGTCCGGCTTGATCATCCCGTCCACGATGTGCAGATCGGTGCCGCAGACACCGGCCGCGTGCACCCGGACCAGGGCCTGTCCCTGGCCGGGCCGGGGCGTGTCGACGTCGCTGCCGCGCACGGTGAGGTCCTCCAGGACCTGGATCGCTCGCATCGGTCCCTGCCTTTCTTGGCCAATGTCGTGGGCGTGTCACACCGTCAGGGGAAAAACGGCGAGTATCGTCATAAAGCGGTGTAATCAGGGCCAGGCTGGGCTCTGGCCGGGCCGTCGGGGCCGGGAAAGCGAGCGGATTCACCCGCTCGAGCAGCCATGTCCCAGAATTCGCCTTCGTAGCGGATCGAGATGCTGAACACCGCCGACAGCCGGGCCCACTGCCCGGCGTCGGCGGGGTCGGCCAGCCGGTCGAGCAGCCCGGTGGTCTCCGCCACCAGCGCGTCGTACCCGGCGTTGCCGAACATGCGGATCCAGTCCGCGTACACCGGGTCGTCCGGCAACGCCGCCATCAGTGGCTGGGCGATCTCGCCGTAGCTCCACTGGCACGGCAGCAGCGCGGCGAGCCCCTCGGCGCAGCTGCCGGCCTCGCAGACGTGCAGCAGGTGGCGGGTGTAGCCGTAGGTGACCGGGTGCAGCTCAGCCAGTCCCGGGAGCTGGTCGGCCGACCCGCCGAGCCGCTGCAGGAACGCCAGGTTCGCCGGGATCTCGGTCGCCACGATCTGCCCGAGGAACCTCGACAGCACATCCAGGCCCTCCCGGTCCGGCGCCTTCGCCGCGGCCAGCGCGATCGCACGGGCGTAGTCCTCCAGGTAGCGGACGTTCTGCTCGAAGTAGCCGCGGAACATCTCGTGCGGCAGTGTCCCTGCCGCGATCGCGCGCACCATCGGGTGGCTCACCGCGGCCGCCCACGCGTCACGCCCGGCGGAGCGCAGCGCCACCGATGCGGCTGGGGCCGCTGACGAACCGGTCCAGCGCGCGGCCGGCCGGGACGCAGACGGCCGGGGCGACCTGAGCGGCCCGGACGCCGACGAGGTCACCGCTCCGTGCCCAGTGCCGGGAGCACGCGCAGCTGGTCGTCGCGCACGCTGCGGATGTGGTCCCGCATGAACCGCGAGGCAGTCTCCGGGTCGCGCCGCTGGATCGCCTCGTAGATCTGCGCGTGCTCGCGGACCGACGCGTCGATCCGGCCGGGGATCTCGGTGGTCAGCCGGCCGATCCTGGCCAGGTGCGCGGCCAGGTTGTCGAGGATGGCCCGGATCCGCCGGTTCGTGACCTCCTCGTACAGCACGGTGTCGAACTCGGAGATCAGCTGGACCAGCTCGGTCGCGCCGCCCGCACTACCGCCCCCGCCCGTACTCCCGCCCCCGCCCGTACCACCCTGGGCGTTCAGGCGCACGCACTCGCTGGCGATCCGGCCGAGGTCGGCCAGGCCCTTCTCGCTCATGGACTCGGCGGCGGCCCGGGCTGCCGCCACCTCGATGATCTCGCGGAGCTCGTAGATCTCCTGCAGGTCGCGGGCGGTGTAGTCGGTGACGGTCGCGCTGCGGAACGAGTTCAGCGTCACCAGGCCGTCCTGCTCGAGGCGGCCGAGCGCTTCCCGGACCGGGGTCTTGCTGACGGACAGGCCCTGGGCGATCTCGGCCTCGCGCAGCGGCGCGCCGGGCGGGATCCGGAGCTCGACGATCGCCGCCTTGAGCTGCTCGTAGACGGCATCGGTCATCGTCCGGCGCCCGGAAAGCGCGCCGAACATCGAAGGGACGGCAGCCTCGCTGGGGCTGGGACTGCCAGTGGCGGGGCGGGTCATTTCTCACTTCCGGCGGGTTTGGGCATGGTTTTCATGACGTCGGCAAAGGCGCGGACGGTGGCCATCCGGTCGGTGCCGAGCGGGAACACGTGCACCGAGTCGACTCCGGTGTCGAGCACGCCGCGGATGCGGTCCGCGGCTTCCTGCGCGTCGCCGGCCAGGGCCATCTGCCGGACGAAGCTGTCCGGCAGCAGCCCGGCGGCCGCTTCTGCCTCCTGGAACTCGCCGCCCGCGTAGCTGGCCCGGACCGCATCGACGGTGGCGGCGTCCAGCCCGGCCAGGCGGCACAGGTGCGGCGCGGTCTGCGGGAACCAGGCGGCGATCGACCGGCCCGCGGCCAGCGCGGCGGGGCCGTCGTCGCTGATCGCGCCGTAGGCGAACAGCGCGACGTGCGGCCGGGGGCGGCCGCCGGCTGCGGCGCCGCGGTCGATGTGTTCCAGCGCCCAGGCGATCGCGTCCGGGGACAGGCCGGCGAGCAGGATCACCCCGTCGGCCAGGCCGCCGGCCAGTTCCAGGGTCCGCGGCCCGCTGGCCGAGACGAAGATCGGCAGGTCCGGCCTGGCGGCGAACCTGAGCTTGGCGTGATCGAGGCTGAAACCCGGGGCGATGACCGTGACCTCGTCGCCGGTCCACAGGGCGCGGATTGCCTCGATGGCGTCCGCGAGTTCGGCGGGCCCGCAGGGCTTGCGGCCGAGGGCGAGCAGCGGGCGGTCGCCGGCGCCGATCCCGAGGATCGCCCGGCCCGCCGACACGTCGTCCAGCGTGGCAGCGGCGACCGCGGTGATCGCCGGGTGCCTGGTCACCGGGTTGGTCACCGCGGTGCCGAGCCGGAGCCTGGAGCTGTTGCTGGCCGCCAGGGTCAGGTACACCCAGCTGTTGCGGGCGTGCAGGGAGGAGTCGGTGAGCCAGAGATGACCGAAGTCAAGCGACTCGATCTCGCGGACCATGTCCACGAAGGCGGCAGGCGGGTCGACCCCCTGCAGGGCGACGCCGTAGTCAGGCGTGCTCACGGGCTACCTCCTCCCGGCGGGTAATCGTATCGGCGGTGCACCGCAGGTGGCGGGCGGCGCGGGGCCCGTATCGGCGGCTGGTGCCCTGCGGACGGTGGCGGGCGGCGCGGGGGATGTATCGGCGGCCGGCGCAGCGCAGGAGGTGGTGGGCAGCGCCGGGCTGGTTTCGGCGATCGCCGCCCGCGCCGGGCGCCCCGGGGGCAGCGCCCGGCGCGAGCGCATCGAGGGTGGCTACCACGGGGCTGGCCCGGTGAACGTGCCGAACGCGTCGCGGAACACGTCGGTCATCTCGCCGACCGTGGTGCCCGCGCGGGCCGCGGCGATCAGGGCCGGCATCACGTTGCGGCCCGCGCGGGTGTCGTCAGCCAGCCGGAGCAGCGCGCCGAGGAACGCGCGGGGGTCCCGGGCGGCCACAACTGCCTGGGTCCGCGCGGCCTGGGTCTCTCCGGCCAGCGAGTCTGTCTCGAATGTCGGCTCTGGCGGCGCGGCCTGCGCCCCGGCGCCCGCCCCGGCGTCCTCATTGGCGATCCAGCGTTGCGGGATCCCGGCCTCGATCGCGGCTACCGCGCCGCCGAGCGCGTCGATCTCGGCCAGCAGAGCGCTCGCCCTGGCCTCGATCTCGTCGGCCAGCGGCTCGACGCAGCACGAGCCGACGGGCCCGGTCCCAGTGTGCGGCGGGTGATGGGCGGCCGGGGCAGTGCCCGGGCTGCAGGGTAGGCGATGAGCAGCCGGGGCAGTGCCCGGGCTGCTGGGTAGGCGATGATCAGCCGGGGCGGTGCCCGGGCTACTGGAGAAAAAGCGCAGCCGCGCAGCCGCTGGCGACGTGGCGCCCAGCCGCTCGGTGGCCACCCGGTGCCAGATCCGGCGGGCCGCCCGCAGCTTGGCCGCCTCCTCGGTCAGGTGCTGCGTGGCCGCGAAGCGGAACGACAGCCGCGACGCGAACGCCTCGAAGCCCAGGCCCCTGGCCAGGAAGGCCTCGCAGTAGGCGATCGCCGAGGCCATGGCCAGCGCGAGTTCGGCCGCCGGGTCGCAGCCCGCCTCGCGCGCGGGGCAGCCGGTGATCGAGATCGGGCACAGCCCCGGCAGTTCCCTGCTGCTGAACTCGACCACGTCGGTGACCAGGCGCAGCGACGGCCCGGGCGGGAACAGGCGGGCCCGGCGGGCCAGGAACTCCGCGAGGATGTCGCTGTGCAGGGTCCCGGTCAGCGCGCGGTAAGGGACGCCCGAGCGCTCGGCAGCGACCAGGTAGGCCGCCAGGATGACCGGCGCGGTCGCGTTGGCCGGGAAGTTCACCGACACCTCGTCGAGCGGGACCCCGGCGAAGAGGTCGCACATGTCCGAGGCGGTGTCGATCGGGACGCCGGCCCGGCCCACCTCGCCGGCGGCGACCGGGTCGCCGGAGTCGTAGCCGAACTGCGTGGGCAGGTCGATCGCGACAGACAGCGCGGTCTGCCCTTGGCTGGCCAGGGACCGCAGCCGCTCGTTGACGCGCTCGGCCGAGATCCCCGGCTCGGTAGCCACCGGTCCGGCCGGCGGGCTCACGGCAGCACCCCCTCGGCCATGACCACCCGGCCGTCGAGTTCCAGCACCGCGTCCCGCATCACGCAGTCCAGGTGCGCGATCGCGTTCACCCGGCCGCCGTAGGCGATCGAGTTGCCCAGCGCGATGTGCGCGGAGCCGCGGGACGACTCGGTCTCCATCGGCACCGAGCACACCGTCCCGTTTGGGTTGAACCCCATCGACACCTCGGCGATGTTCGCCATCCGGTCGTCGGCGCAGCGTTCCAGCATCGACTCCAGGCGGCCCCGCGCGGCGCCCTCGATGCCGGTCAGCATGCCGTCGGCCACGTGCAGCACCACCGGCTCGTCCAGCGGGCCCTGGCCCATGAACAGCAGGTCGGCGTCGATCACGACCACCCCGGTCGCGGTTCCCTCGACCGGCGCGGTGCCCGCCTCGACGTCGGGCGGCGCCATGTAGGCGCCGGGCGCGCGGGCCATGCCGTGCAGCACCCGGCCCGGCCGGTTCTCGACCGACCCGCGCAGATCGGTTCCGGCCCGCGAGGTGAGCCGGAACTCACTCGCCCGGTCCCATGCGGCGCCGACGTTCTCGGCGTCGATCCGCAGCTGCTCGAAATCCACGGCCAGCGGGCCGCCGGGCCGGAACGTGTCCAGCCGGACCCCCGGCATGGCGAGATACCGTGCGCCGCGGTCGGTCGCGGCCCGCCTGGCCGCCGACGACCCGATGAACAGGCTGGTCAGCTCGATGGTCGCGGCGGCGTGCCGCATCATCGCGGCCACGGCGCCCGGTGGCTCAGCGCCCGGCAACCTCGGGTTCGGCATCCGGGCGACCAGCGGGATCGCGTCACGTTCGGTGATCCCGTTGGACAGGCCGGACACGACGTCGGGGTCCGTCCCCTCGTCCGCGAGCAGGATGATCTCCTCGCCGGCGCCCACGGCGAGGCACTGGTCGAGGACGTTGTCGAACGCGGTCATCGGTCCTTGGCGAGGGCAAGCGCGGTGAACACCGCGTACGCCCTCGTCGCCTCGTGGATGTCGGCGATCGCCAGGTGCTCGTCTGGGCAGTACACCGGCGGCCCGCCGGGGCCGAAGATCACGGTGGGCACCTTGGCGCCGAAGCTCGCGGTGTCGCCGAGCCAGTTCTCGGTGACCAGTTCCGGCTCGCCGCCGCGGACCAGGCCGACGGCACGCCGCATCAGCCGGACAACCTCGTCGCCCGGCCTGGCCAGGTACCCGGGCTTGACGTCGGCGAGCTCGACCTGCGCGGCCACTCGGGGGTCGGCCGCGGAGGCCTCCGCGATGCACCGGTCGATCTCGGCCCTGACCTGCTCCACCGTGATGCCCGGCTGCGGCCGGGTGTCCACCCGGATCACGCACTCGTCCGGGATCATCGAGGGACCGCCGGGCGGCAGCCCGCCGTAGATCCGTCCCGGCACCACGTAGGTCTCCGGCCCGAACAGCTCCCGGATGTCGGCGGGCAGGTCGGGCTCGTACCGGGACGCGTCGAGCGCCAGCACCACGTGGGCGGCCAGCGTGTTCGCGTTCACGGCCAGGTGCTTGTGGCAGGTGTGCGCGGACTTGCCGAGCACGGTCACGTCGAAGTAGTACCGCCCACGGTGGCCGAGGCAGACCTGGTTGTCGGTCAGCTCGCCGAGCACGCACAGGTCCGCCGGGTGGGTGTCGAAGTACGCGATCGCGCCGGACTGGTCGCCCATATGGTCGGCGACCGCCGACATCGCCGCGGTGCCGCCCAGCGGCACCCCGCTGCGCGCCAGCGCCTCGATCGCCACGATCTCGCAGGCCAGCGCCGCCTTCATGTCCATGATCCCGTGCCCGTACACGGCGTCGCCGACGATCGCGCCGGAGAACGGCCCGGCGGTGGCCCAGCCGTGGGAGACCGGCTTGGTGTCCAGATGGCCAGTGAGAACCACGCGACGGCCCGGGCCGAACGACACCTCGCCGATCGCGTTCGGCCGGTCCGGCAGCACCGGCTGCAGATCGACCGCCTCGAACCCGGCCTCCTTCATCACGTCGGCCAGGAACTTGGCGAGCGGCCCTTCCTCACCGAGGACGCTGGGGATCCGGCAGACCTCCTGCGATAGCTGCACGGCGCGGTCGGTGTCCAGGTGTTCCAGCACCCGGTCGGCTAGCTCACGGTCGTCCATAATCTGGGCGGCTCCCGGTTGGTTGAGGTCGCTGTCGTTATGCGCCGCGGCCGCCGGCCGCGAGCGCGGGCTCACGCTTGGCTTCCTGGCCGACGGCGACCCTGCGCAGCACCCAGTACAGGATCCCGGCGACCACGAACCCGACGTAGAAGGCGATGTCCGCGCCGTCGAGCGCGTTCGCGACCGGGCCCACGATGATCGAGGTGTCCATGAACGGCACCATGACCCCGAAGGCCACGACGAACGACACGATCGCGGGCCAGCCGTTGCCCAGGTTCCGGAAGGCCAGCGCGCGGCGCAGGTACGGCGGCCGGTACTTGGCCCGGTTGTAGTGCCAGTCGATCAGCACGATCGCGCAGAACGGCGCGATCCAGTACGAGCTGAACAGCAGCAGGTTCTCGAACCTGCCCGAGGTGTTGGCGGCGTTCATCCACAAGATGGCCAGGAACGCGAGGACCGCCACCACCCCGGCGATGACCGGCCGCTTCACCCGGGCGCCGAGGGCCTGGAACGCCAGCGACCCGGTGTAGTCGTTCATCGAGTTCGACGCGATGGCCCCGAACACGATCGCGATCAGCGCCAGCACGCCGAGGAACCCGCCGCCCATCAGTGTGCGCACGCCGCCCGCGGTCTGGTTGCTGAGCACGCTGGCCCCGGCGAGCCCGATGGTCTCCACCCACACGTACGAGGCGGTCAGCCCGGCCATCGTGTACCAGAAGATGGCTGTCTTGGACGAGTCGGGTTTCATGTAGCGGCTGTAGTCGGACGCGTACGACGCCCAGGAGATGCCCTCGGACAGGGAGATCGTCACCATCAGCACGAACGCGCCGAGCAGGGCCGGGCCGTGCACGGTGTTGTGCGGCAGCACGACGTGGTGCTGGAAGATCTTCACTGTGAGCACGAGGAACAGCACGATCAGGATCGCCGAGCCCCACTCCTGAACGCGGTGCACGAACTCGTAGCCGAACACGCTGATCGCGCCCTCGAGCACCAGCACGATCGCGACGCCGAGCCAGAACGGCACGTGGAACAGCAGCTGGGCGGCCTGCCCGCCGAACAGCCCGACGAGCGCGTCCCAGGCGATCGACGACAGCCACTGCACCGCACCCGGCAGCACGATCGTCTTGCCGAACGGCAGCCGGGCCAGCGGCACCTGCCCGGTGCCGGTCCGCGGCCCCCAGGTGCACAGGATCGCCACCGGCAGCGAGCCGATGATCGTGCCGATGATGATGGCGGTCAGGCCGAGCCCGAACCCGAGGCCGAACACAACGGCCAGGGTGCCCGCGAAGACCCCGGACAGCTCCATGTTCGGGGTGAACCACACGGTGAACATCCGGTGCACCCCGCCGTAGCGGTGCTCTTCCGGGATCGGCGCCATGCCCTGGCCCTCGAGGACCAGATCGCCGGTGCGGGTCGGCCGTGCTCCCTCGTAAATCTGGAGTTCGTCGATGGCCCGGGGGCCCTCCCGCTCTGCGGCCTCGGTCATGGTCCCTCCTGTCCGCGGCGGCGGCTGCCACCGCTGCGCACGTGCCTGCCAGGTACCTCCATGTCCGGGCGAGCGCCGGAAATGCGATCGGAGATAAGATATATCCGATCGCAGATCATGAGTCAATGCCCCGCAAGCTTTGAATCTTGCCTGGTCAGGGGCCTTTACGCAACGGTGCCCGGTTTGTTGCGTCGAGTCACGGGCTGGTCAGGCAGGCGTGCGCTGCGCGGCGATCAGGTCCCGGTACCAGGCGAACGAAGCCTTTGGCGTGCGCCGCTGAGTCTCGAAATCCGTGTACGCGAGGCCGAACCGCTGGTGGTAGCCCTCGGACCACTCGAAGTTGTCCATCAGCGACCAGGTGAAGTAGCCGCGCACGTCGACCCCGGCGGTCATGGCGTCGTGGATCGCCCGGATGTGGCCGTCCAGGTACCCGATCCGCGGCTGGTCGTCGATCGTGCCGTCGGTTGCTGGGTTGTCCTCGGTGGAACAGCCGTTCTCGGTGATGTAAATCGGCGGCAGCCGGTCGCCGTAGCGGTCCTTGAACGTGGTCAGCAGCTCGGTGAGCCCGGCCGGGATCACCGGCCAGCCGAACGCGGTGACCGGGTAGCCGGGGATCGGCTGCATCTGGAACGGCAGCGGCGAGTCGGGCAGCGCCGACAGCCTGGTCGGGTTGTAGTAGTTGATGCCGAGCGCGTCGAGCGGGGCCGAGATCACCTCGAGATCGCCGTCCAGCACGCAGTCGAGCCCGCCCGGCCCGACCCCGAACGCGGACAGGTCTGGGTAGCGGCCGAGGAGCAGCGGGTCGGTGAACATCCGGTTGTGCAGGGTGTCGTACGCCTCGGCGGCGGCGACGTCCGCCGGGTCGTCCGTGGCGGCCCAGGCGGGCGAGTTGTTGTTGGTGATCGCCACCTGCCGGGCGCCGGCAGCGCGCAGCGCCGACACGGCGAGCCCGTGCCCGAGAAGCTGGTGGTGCGCGGTTGGCAGGGCGCCGAGCATCAGCTCGAGGCCGGGCGCGTGGATGCCGAGCCCGTAGGCGAACGCGGTCACGACGAACGGCTCGTTCACCGTGATCCACAGGGGGATCCGGTCCGCGAGGCGCTCCGCGGCGAGCTCGGCGTAGTCGGCGAACCGCTGCGCGGTGTCCCTGGTCAGCCAGCCGCCGTCGTCCTCGAGCGGCTGCGGCAGGTCCCAGTGGAACAGGGTCGGCACCGGGGTGATGCCCGCGGCCAGCAGCGCGTCGGTCAGCCGGTCATAGAAGTCAAGGCCGGCCTCGTTGGCCGGGCCCTTGCCGTCCGGCTGCACCCGCGGCCAGGCGATCGAAAACCGGTAGGCGGTCAGCCCGAGCTCGGCCATCAGCGCGACGTCGGTCTGCCACAGGTGGTAGTGGTCGGCGGCCACGTCGCCGTTCTGGCCGCCGGAGACCTTGCCGGGCACGCGGCAGAACACGTCCCAGACCGACTCGCCGCGGCCGTCTTCGGCGACGGCGCCCTCGATCTGGTACGCGGAGGTGGCAACGCCCCAGGCGAAGTCGGCGGGGAAACGCGGCATCGCAGCATCGGCCATACTCTGCATCCCGTTCGCCTGCGGCTCACTCATGGGCTGATCGTAAATGCGGCAGGAGATCTCCCGCTAGGCCGTGCTCGCGCCCTCGGTTAGCGCGGCGTCGACCTCGGCCTGGCGGGCGGCGAGCTCGGCGGCGTACTTCTGCTCGTCGACCTGCTCGGCGATCTCCTCGTCCGCGCGCATCAGCGCGTCCAGGTCGCTCTTGGCCGCGTCGATCACGCCCAGGTCGGCGAACGCACGCTGCACCTTCGGCCCCCACAGCCCGATGTCCTTGACGCACGGCACGATGCGCGAGAACAGCAGCGTGCGGAACGCCTGCTGGACCGGGGACTGCTCGGTGAAGTCCATGCACTCCTGGACGTCGAAGCCCATCTGCTCCCAGACCTCCTGCGCCTGGAACCGGCTGCGCATCAGGTAGCAGCCCTCGACGACGAACTCCTCGCGGTCGGCGCGCTCGGCCTCGGTCAGGTCCTTGTAGTAGTCGCGCAGGGCCAGCCGCCCGAAGGCGACGTGCCGCGCCTCGTCCTGCATGACGTACGCGAGCAGCTGGGTGACCAGGGCGTTGTTGGACATGTCGCGGTGCACGCCGAACGCGGCCAGCGCGAGACCCTCGATCAGCACCTGCATGCCCAGGTAGGGCATGTCCCAGCGGGAATCGCTGAGCGCGTCCTCGAGCAGCTTGGCCAGATGCGGGTTCACCGGGTAGTACAGGCCGATCTTCTCCCGCATGAACCGGGAGTAGAGCTCGACGTGCCGTGCCTCGTCCATCGCCTGGGTGGCCGCGTAGAACTTGGAGTCCATGTCCGGCACCGACTCCACGATCCGCGCCGCCACGGTCAGGGCGCCCTGCTCGCCATGGAGAAATTGGCTGAACAGCCACGCGGACAGGTGATGACCGAGCTCGTCCCGCTCCTTCTGGGACAGCACCTCCCACTGCCGCGAGCCGTAGATCGGGCTGAACTCCTCGGACAGCTCCATTACGTTGGTCGGGTCGACCGGGATCGACCAGTCGATCCTCTTGGCCGCGTCCCACTGCTTGTCCTTGCCGCGCTGGTACAGGTCGAGCAGGCGCTCCCGGCCGTTGTCGTACTCCCAGCTGAACCGCGTGGCTCCGGCCGCGGGCACGTCCCATGTGCCGGGCGGAACGGGCGTGGTGTAGTGGTCGTAGGTGCTCACGGCGACCTCCCGTTAACGCTGTCAACACTGACGTTACCCGCTGGTAAGCAAAGACTCCAGGGCCGGGCGGAACTCGGGCTAGTCGTGCATCGGGTGCTCGTGCGAGGCATGGCCTGCGGGCTCCAGCTGGAAAGTGGAGTGCTCGACGTCGAAGTGGCCGCGCAGGCAGTCCTGCAGGCGGTCCAGCATGCTGAAGCACCGGCCGTCGTCAAAGAACTCCGGATCCACCACCACGTGCGCCGAAAGCACCGGGAGCCCCGAGGTGATCGTCCAGGCGTGCAGTTCGTGCACGTCGCGGACCCCGGCCAGCGTGGTCATGTGCCGCCGGACCTCGTTCAGGTCCATGCCCCGCGGACTGGCCTCGAGCAGCACGTCCACGGTTTCCCGCAGCAGCCGCCAGGTCCGGGGCAGGATCAGCAGCCCGACGATGAGCGAGGCGATCGGGTCCGCGCGGGTGAACCCGGTCGTCGCGATGATCACACCGGTCACGATCACCGCGGCGGCGCCGAGCGTGTCGGAGGCCACCTCAAGAAAGGCGCCGCGCAGGTTCAGGCTTTCCGCCTGCGCCTGGCGCAGCAGCAGCAGTGACACCGCGTTGGCCGCCAGGGCGATCACGCCGAACACGATGAGCAGGCCGGAGCCTACGGCCTCCGGGGACACCAGCCGCTGGATCGCCTCGTAGAGGATGAACCCCGCCATGGCCAGCAGCAGCACGGCATTGGCCATCGCCGCCAGGATCTCCGCTCGCGCGTAGCCGAACGTGCGCCGCTCGGTGGGCGGCCGCGTGGCGGCGAACGCGGCGAACAGCGACAGGCCGAGCCCGGCCGCGTCGGCGGCCATGTGCGCCGCGTCGGCGAACAGCACCAGCGAGCCGGTGATGACGGCGCCGATCACCTCACCGACGGCTACCAGCGTGGTCAGCGCCAGAACCGTGACCAGGGTCTGGCGGTGCCGCCCGGTGGCCGTCACGCCATGGGAGTGCCCGGTCATCTGTCCTTGCGCCGCCGGGGGCCGCGTCGCTTCGGCGAGTCGTCCTGCGCCGGATCCCCGTCGCCGACCGAACGCCGGCCCGCCTGGCCGGGGGCGCCGGGCGCGACGAGCTCGTATGCGGGGTTGATCATGACCGGGCCGCCGCTGCGCATGCCAACCTGGCCGCGGAACCTGACCCGGGCGCCGCACTCGACGCCGGGGATGTGCGACCGCCCGTAGAACAGCGCGGTCAGCTGGCCGGTCGAGTCGGCGATCTCGGTGGCGAGCACGGTGTTGTGCTCGACCGGGCGGATCTCGACCGCGTACACGCGGCCCTCCACCGTGGCCCGGCCGGGCCTGGTGAGCGACCCGATCGGCCGGACCCCGGGCGGCGGGGCCGGACGGTCGTACTGCTCGCCGTCGACCAGGCCGGCGTTCTCCGCCGTCGCGTCGGCCACCGCCATCTCGGGCCCGGCCATGTGCGCCGCGTCCGCTGCATCGTCGCGGTCGTCGGCGTCCGTCCCGGCGGGCACCTGCGCCGCCGCGTCGGTTGCGGGCGTCTTGCCCTCGGGTGCCGAGGTCTTGGCGTCGGTTGCGGGCACCCTGGTGCCGGGCTCAGCCGTCTTGCCGTCCGGCGTGGGCGGTTTGCCGTCGCGGCCGGTGGTTTTCGCGGTTGGCTCGGGCGTTTTCGCACCCGGCTCCGCCGTCTTGCCGTCCTGCGCCGCGGCAGCCGCTGTCCGCCGCTGCTGGATGGCCTCGAGCCGGTTGCGCACGTCGAACGGCACGATCGTGGCCGCGGCGTGCGGGATCCGGCTTACCACGGCGGCGATCTTGTCGGCGGTGCGGTCGTGCAGCAGCCTGCCGAGCAGCGGGGAGTAGCCGCGCCGCGGCAGAATCGCGGTCACCCCAACCCCAGGCAGCGAGGCCTCGGCGCTCACCAGCTCGGCGGCGCACCGGGCCAGCCTGCGGTCCGCGCAGTCCACGAAGTCGAGCGGTATCCCGGTGTTCGCGGCCACCCAGTCCCTGCGGAGGATGTCCGCCTGGACGTTGTCGATCACGAAGTGCACCGCGTGCAGCGTGGTGGCCCGCAGGCTCCGCGCGTAGCGCAGCGCGGCGATCGTGGCCAGGTCGAAGTCGTCGACGAACACGAACACCGTGCGCCGCGAGTACGTCGGCGGGTCCGGCTGCCTGGTCCTGGTGCTGATCCGGGCCAGGACCCCGGCCTCGGCCTCGTACTCGCGGTTCAGCCGGATCAGCGCGGGCACGCCGATGATGAAGAGCACCACCACCAGCCATGCGCCCTCGGTGAACTTGACCACGGCAAAAATGAGTACAACGATCGCCGACGTCACGCCCGCTGAGAAGTTGATCACCAGCCGGCGCCGCCACGCCGACTCCCTCATCTTGTGGTGGTACTTGGCCATGCCGAATCCGGCCATGGTGAACGCCGTGAACACCCCGATCGCGTAGAACGGCACCAGGTTGTTGACGTTCGCGCCGACGGCCGCGAGCAGGGCGCACGAGAGCACCGCCAGCACGATGATCCCGTTGGAGAACACCAGCCGGTGGCCGCGCTTGGTCAGCCAGCGCGGCAGGAACGCGTCCTCGGCCACGAAGCTGGCCAGGAACGGGAAGCCGTTGAAGCTGGTGTTGCCGCCCGTGTACAGGATCAGCGCGGTGGCCGCCGTGACGAATATGTACATGATCGTGCCGAAGGCCGTGTGCCCGAACACGAGCTTCGTCTCCTGCGAGATGACGGTCGGCACGCCGAGTTTGTACGGCGCGGCGTGGGTGGCGTGGGCCAGCCAGGAGATGCCGGCCACCAGCGTGCCCAGGATCAGGCCCTCGGTCACCAGTACCTTGCGTGCGTTGATGCCCTCGGGCGGGCGGAACGCGCTGACCGCGTTCGACACCGCCTCGATGCCGGTCAGCGAGGAGCCGCCGTTGGCGAACGCCCGCAGCAGCACGAAGACCATCCCGAACGCGATCAGTCCGGAGGTGGGCGAGTGCCCGGTGTACTGCCCGGGCAGCGGGTAGTGCTGCTGCGGCAGGTTGCCGAGGATCTCGCGGATCAGCCCGATGGCGATCATGATGATCACCGAACCGCTGAACAGGTAGGTGGGCACCGCGAACGCCCGCCCGGCCTCCCGGATCCCGCGCAGGTTGCCGAAGAGCATCAGGATCACGACGACGATCGAGACGAGCGTGATCTTCAGCGGGCTGTCCAGCGGCTTCCAGGCCGACGCCACCGCGGCCGTACCGGCGGCGACCTGTACCGCGACCGTGACCACATAGTCGATGAGCAGTGCGACCGCGGCAATCTGCGCCCACTTTGGGCCGAAATTGTCCCGCGCGACCACATATGAGCCACCGGCCCTGGTGTAGACCGTGACGACCTCGCGGTAGGACAGGACCACCAGGGCCATGACGAACAGCACGACGCCGGTCAGCGGCAGGATGAGCGTGAACGCCGTGACGGCCAGGCCGGCCCTGAGCAGCTCGATCAGGATTTCCTCGGTGCCGTAGGCCGATGACGAGATCCCGTCGGGTGCCAGTACCCCCAGCGCTAGCGGCTTGGACAGCCGCTGCTCGCTGAGCTGTTCGTTGATCAGCGGACGGCCGAGCAGCCTCCGCTTGAGCGTGTATCCCAGGCCCTCGGCGAGGTCACCCTCGCCGCCCAGGAGGCCCGTCGCTCTGCGCATTGCCACGCTGCTGCGTCCTCCGCTTCAAAACACGCTGACGTGGCCTTCATACCATCGCGGTGGCGCGCTGCGGGAGCCCGGCTCCGCCGGATAGCCACAACCCCAGTGCCTGCAGGCCAGGTTAACCGGATGTTCACCCTGCCAGGGAAGGCTGGATAGCTGCGTGGGGGATGCCCCGGGCTGGGGCGTTTGCGTGGCAGGGTGTCACGGTAAAGACCGTGATCCGGGTAGGACTACGGCACCGGGCCGACCCACCTGGAGGCAAGCCCCAATGACCACGACACCGGCAGCCCCGGCTCCTCGAGCGGGCCAGGCGAGCACGCTGCACCTTTCGGAGCTGCTGCGGCGGCCGATCACTGACCGGGGTGGCGAGTCCATCGGGCGGCTGTCCGACGTCATCGTCCGGCTGCGGGGTGCTGACAATCCGCTGGTGACCGGTCTGGTCGCCAGCGTGGGCGGTCGCGAGCTCTACGTGCCGATCGAGCAGGCGTCCTCGCTGAGCAGCGACGAGGTCAAGCTGACCAGCGCCAAGCTGGACCTGCGCCAGTTCGAGCGGCGCGAGGGCGAGGTGCTGCTCCGGGCGGACGTGCTCGGCCACCGGCTGATCGACGTGGAGAGCGCCCAGTTGATCAAGGCTGGCGATCTGGAGCTCGTGCGGCGCGGCGAGGACTGGGTGGTGGCCGGGGTGGACACGCACCGCCAGTCGCGATGGCTGTTTGGGTCCAGGCACGCCGAACCTAGCGAGCATTCGTTCCGAGAGTGGGCCAAGTTCGAGCCGCTGATCGGCCATACCGGCAGTGCGCTGCTGCGCGGGCCGTTCGCCCGGATCCGCAGGCTGAAGCCGGCCCAGATCGCCGACCTGATCGAGAACGCGTCCAAGGAAGAAGAGACCGAGATCCTGGGGCAGGTGCACGCGGACCCGGAACTCGAGGCCGACGTCTTCGAGGAGCTCGACGAGGACCTGGCCATCCGCCTGCTCGGTGCCCGGACCGACGCCGAGATCGCCGAGGTGCTGACGCGCATGCGCGCCGACGACGCGGCGGACGCGATCGCCGAGCTGCCGCAGCGGCGGCGTCAGCCCGTGCTCGACCTGCTTCCGCAGGGGCAGCGCACCAAGGTGCTGACGCTGATGGGCTTCAACCCGACCAGCGCGGGCGGGCTGATGGGGGTGGATTTCCTGGCTGTCGACTGCGACGCCATGGTCAGCGAGGCGCTGGCGGCGGTCGCGCTGTCGGCAAGCCTGCAGCCCGAGGCGCTCACCAGCGTGCACTGCATAGACGGTCGTGGCCGGCTGTGTGGCGTGGCCCGGCTGGTTTCCCTGGTGCAGGCGGCACCTCAGACGCCGATGAGAGAGATCTACGACGACGATCCGGTTCGGGTCGGGGCGGATACCGATGTGGTTGACGTAGCCGTGCTGATGAGTGACTACAACCTGATCACGATCCCCGTCGTCGACGAGCGCCGGAAGATGATCGGCGTCATCACGGTCGATGACGTGCTCGAGGTCACGCTGCCGGACGACTGGCGGCGCCGGGAGGCCGCGCAGCCGCCCGACGCGCATCACGGGGATTCACCGTGAGCGACGCGCAGCCGCGCGACCCCGCGCAGCCGCGCGACCCCCCACACCGTCCAGCAAGCCCGCCGCCGCAGGCGAGCGAGCAGCAGGAGCCGAGCCCGCAGCAGCAGCCGAGCCCGCAGCAGCAGGCCAGTCCGCCGCACCAGGCCGGCCCGCGGCATCCGGCTGGCCCGCAGCGTCCGGCCGGCGCACGGCAGCAAGCCGGGCCGCAGCTCGCGCACGGGGGTGCCGCAGCCAGGCCGGCCGCCGTGCTGGACGAGGCGCACCTGGGCGACATCGAGGGCGCGCTCGGCCGCATCCGGCTCGACGACGCACAACAGAGCGGCTTGAAGCGGCAGCTGGTCACGTTCCTCGCCATCGTCGGGCCGGGCCTGATCGTCATGGTTGGCGACAACGACGCCGGCGGGGTCGCCACGTATGCGCAGGCCGGCCAGAACTACGGCTACAGCCTGCTCTGGGTCCTGCTGCTGCTGATCCCGGTGCTGATCGTCAACCAGGAGATGGTGGTCAGGCTCGGCGCCGTCACCGGGGTCGGCCATGCCAGGCTGATCAACGAGCGGTTCGGCCGGTTCTGGGGCTGGTTCAGCGTCGGCGACCTGTTCCTGCTCAACTTCCTGACCATCGTCACCGAGTTCATCGGGGTCTCGCTGGCACTGAGCTACTTCGGCGTCAGCTCGTATATCTCGGTGCCCGTGGCCGCGGCAGTCCTGATCGGCATCACGATGAGCGGGAGCTTCCGGCGCTGGGAACGCTCGATGTTCGCGTTCATCGCGGTCAGCGTGGTCCTGCTGCCGCTGCTGATCCTCTCGCACCCGCACTGGAGCCAGATCGGCTACCACTTCGTCGTGCCGAGCGTGCATGGCGGCGTCAACTCGACCGCGGTGCTGCTCATCATCGCGATCGTGGGCACCACGGTCGCCCCGTGGCAGCTGTTCTTCCAGCAGTCGAACGTCATCGACAAGCGGATCACGCCACGGTTCATCAAGTACGAGCGCGCCGATACCACGCTGGGCGCGTTCGTCGTGGTCATCGGGGCGGCGGTGGTTCTGATCGTCGCCGTCTACGCGGCCGTCAGCACCCACCGGACCGGGCATTTCACCGATGCGCTCGGGGTCGCCGACGCGCTCAGAGTCAACAGTTACGCGCTCGGCGCCCTGTTCGCGATCGCGCTCCTGGACGCGTCGATCATCGGGGCCGCCGCGGTGACGCTGTCCACCAGCTACGCGTTCGGCGACGTGTTCAACCTGAAGCACTCACTGCACCGCAGCTTCCGCGACGCCAAGACGTTCTACGCCACCTACGCCGCGATGATCGTGGCGGCGGCCGGGATCGTTCTGATCCCGCACGCGCCTCTTGGCCTGCTGACCGAGGCCGTGCAGGCCCTGGCCGGGGTGCTGTTGCCGAGCGCGAGCGTGTTCTTGTTGCTGCTGTGCAACGACGCTGAGGTCCTGGGCCCGTGGATGAACCACCGCTGGCTCAACGTGCTCGCCGGCGCGATCATCGCGGTGCTCCTGGTGCTCTCCGGCACCCTGGTGATTTCGACACTGTTCCCGTCGTTCAACTCCGGGGCGATCGCGATCTGGCTGGCGATCGGCATGGTCGTCGCCGGCATCGGTACCACGATCTATCTGCAGATGACCAGGACGCGCCGTCCGCCGCCTGCGCCGCACCCGGCCAAGACGATGACCACGGCCGAGCGCCTCAACTGGCGCATGCCGCCGCTGGCCCTGCTCAAGCCGGTGCAGTGGTCGACGGGCACGAAGCTCGGCGTGCTTACCCTCCGCGGCTACCTCGTTGTTTCGGTCCTGCTCCTGATCGTGAAGGCCGTCCAGCTAGGCACCACCCACGGCTGAACCTGGCCAGCAGCCTCGCGGCAATTGTCCCGATCTTAGGGGCCGGGACGACCGCTACCCGAGATGCCGGTTCAGTGGGCCAGAGCCAGCTGGATGATCTTCACGGCCACGAGAATCGTGGCAACGGCCAGGTACGAGCGCAGGATGCTCATGCCGATCTTGCGGCCGAGCGGCACCGCCGGCCGCTTCAGCAGCGCCAGCTGCGGCATCCGCCAGTTCTCCCGGCCAGCGCGGTCGATCGGGACCCGGGCGAGGGTGCCCGTGTGCAGGCGCCAGGCCACGACCCCGAGCCCGCCAATGGCGGCGGCGGCGCAGCAGCTGGCCAGGATGATCACGATCTGCCGGGCGGTGATGCCGGGGTCGAGCACCGACGCGGTCAGGATGACCGACAGTGCGACCAGGACCACCACGACCGTGCCGGTGAACAGGTTGGTCCGGCGCCCATTGACCCACGGGCCGAGCACGTCGCGGTCGTTGCAGAGCAGCAGCAGGTACACGGCCGCGGACGGCAGCAGCACACCGGCCAGGGCCTGCACGCCCTCGGTGAGCAGCCCGAGCGGGGAGCCGGGGATCAGCACCACCGCGCCCGCGGCGAGGACCAGGGCGCCGTAGATCGCGTAGAAGCCCTTGGCGCCCTTCACCCCGCGGTGCAGGGAGTGCTTGAGGCCGAACACGTCGCCGATCGCGTACGCGGTGGACAGCGACACCGCAAACGCGCCGATGATGGAGGCGTCGAGGAGCGCGATCGCGAACAGGACGCCTGCGATCCGGCCGGCGTGCGCCTGCAGGCCTGCCGCGAGACCGGCCGCGTTGGTGAAGTGGCCGGCATCGGCGTGCCCAGCGAACGCCGCAGCGGTGATTCCCATGACCGCGCCGGCCCCGAGGACCACCACGACGATGCCGATCCAGAGATCGGCCTTCTCGTACTTGATGAAGCGCGGGGTGATGCGCTTATCGATCACGTAGCTCTGCTGGAAGAACAGCTGCCAAGGAGCGACGGTCGTCCCGACGATGCTGATGATCAGCAGCATCACGGTGGCCAGCTGCCCGGATCCGCCGGGCAGGACCGGAGTGACGAAACCGCGGGCCATCTGCGAGGCCGCGGGGTGGGAGAGGAAGTAGATCGGGATCAGCAGCAGTGATCCGGCGCACAGGCCGACGGCCATCCGCTCGAAGCGGCGGAAGCTGCCGGTGAACGCCGCTCCGATGATTACCAGCGCGGCCAGCGCCACCGCGACGACCCTGGGCAGGCCGAGGTATCCGGCCGCCAGAGTGATGCCGATGAACTCGGTGATGATCGTCAGGGCGTTGAGAATGAACAGGTCGATGACGCTGAACGCGCCCCAGAACTTGCCGAAGCGCTCCAGGATGAGCCGGGCGTGCCCCACGCCGGTCACCGCGCCGAGACGCAGCACCATCTCCTGGTTCACGTACAGCACGGGGACCAGCAGCAGCAGCGTCCACAGCAGCCGGGTGCCGTAGTTCTGACCCGCCTGCCCGTAGGTGGCGAACGCGCCTGCGTCGTTGTCGCCGACCATAACGATGAGCCCGGGGCCCACGATCGCCAGCAGCGTCTTGAGCTGTGCGCTGAGGCCACGCCGGGGTGAGGTGTCGTCAAGCCTGATGGTGCCGAGGGCGCCACGGATGTCGCCGGCGTGCTGCGAGTCGAGCACCGCGTTGCGGCGCTCTAGTGTCGTGGTCATGGTGATCCCTCCCTCTCCCCGGTAGGGGTGTACTGGGAGGCACGCAGCATCCAGCGGGAATGCTGTCAGGCAGAAGCTCTGGGAGCGGGGACTCTACCGCGTGCCGGAAGAAAGCGAGAATGCGCGGAAGCGGGGCCAATGATGGCCCGGTTTACTATCCATGTCTCGCCTCCTCCGGTCATGACACACGCGGGTGTCCGCTGGCGCGCAGCACTGTGTAAGCCCGCGCTGCACCGTGTTAGCTGCACTGTGTCAGCTGCACTGTGTCAGCTGGGCACACAAGGGGAGGCACGCACCCCTTCTCGTCAGAGCTTTGGCACGACACGACGTAGCACCACCTGGTGCAGCCACTTCGGGTCACCCCTTAGGCCGGGGAGACCTGTCCTGACCCTGGGCGTCTCTCGACGTCGTCGGATCAGTGGCCTGTGTTCGTGTCGACGCCTCACCGAACGAGGTGCCTTGCAAACGATCTACATCATAGACGGGCGGAGGCGCTCCGGGCAAACTCCGCGGGTGTGCGATCGGTCACCCGACGGTGCCGTCGGCCCGCAACGTGGCGACTTCTGCTGCGGCGCAGCCAAGCTCGGCAAGGACCGCGTCGGTGTCGGCGCCCGGACGCGGCGGCGCTGCCGGGGTGCCCACCGAAGACCGGCCGAAACGGGGCGCGGGGGCGGGCTGGGCCACGCCGCCGACCTCGGTAAACGCGCCGCGCTGGACGTTGTGGGGATGCGCGGGCGCCTCGGCCGCGCTCAGCACGGGCGCAACGCACCCGTCGGAGCCGGCGAACACCTCGGCCCACTCGTCCCTGGTCCGCGTGGCGAAGACCTCGGCGAACCTGGCCCGCAGCACCGGCCAGCCGGCCCGGTCGTGCTGCCCTGGCAGACCGGCGTCGGTGAGCCCGAGCCCGGCGAGGAGTTCCGCGTAGAACTTCGCCTCCAGCGCCCCGACAGCCACGTATTCACCGTCGGCGGTCCGGTAGGTGTCGTAGAACGGCGCGCCGGTGTCCAGCAGGTTGACGCCGCGCTCGTCCTGCCAGGCGCCAACGGCCCGGAGGCCGTACACGAACGCGGTCAGCAGCGCGGACCCGTCGACCATCGCGGCGTCCACCACCTGGCCGAGCCCGGAGCGCTCCCGCTCCAGCAGCGCGGCAAGCACGCCGAGTGCGAGCAGCATGCCGCCGCCGCCGAAGTCGCCGAGCAGGTTGACCGGCGGGACCGGGCCCTCGCCGGCGCGCCCGACCAGGGAAAGCGCTCCCGAGATCGCGATGTAGTCGATGTCGTGCCCCGCGGTCGGCGCCAGCGGGCCGTCCTGTCCCCAGCCGGTCATCCGCCCGTACACCAGCCGCGGGTTGCGCTCGGCGCAGACCCCGGGGCCGAACCCGAGCCGCTCGGCCACCCCGGGCCGGAACCCCTCCACGAGCACGTCGGCCGCCCCGACGAGCCGCAGCAGCAGTTCGACTCCGGCCGGATCCTTGAGGTTGATCCCGATCGACCTGCGGCCGCGGCTCAGCGGGTCGGCGGGAGCCTTGGCATCCGGGCCGCATCTCTCGGCCCGGTCGACCCGCACCACCTCGGCGCCCAGATCGGAGAGGATCATGCAGCCGAACGGCGCAGGGGCCAGGCTGGCGATCTCGATTACCCGCACGCCGTCAAGAGGACCCATCAACCAGCCTCCGGAAACTCGCTAGGGCTTGCGGCCGAGCGCAGTCCACCCGGGCACCTCGTAGTCATCGACCTTCGCGCCCGGCTCTGGGCGCCAGCGGTGGTGCTGCACGATACCGGGCTCCTGGACCTCGAGACCCTCGAAGAACCGGGCCACCTCGTCGTGAGTGCGCCGGGTCATCGTCGTCGCCACGTTCTGGTTGTAGCTCGTCTGGACCCTGGCCGCGGTCTCGGCCTCGACGTCGATGGCCGGGTGGGAGATCAGCAGGAAGCTGCCCGGGACCGTGGCGGTCATCAGGCGGGCCACGATGGCGTAGGGGTCCTCGTCATCGGTGATCAGATGGAGCGTGCCGACGATCACGACCCCGACCGGCTCGGTGAAGTCGAGGGTCAGCGCGGCCTGCTCCAGGATGCTGTCCGGCTCGCGCAGGTCGGCGTCGATGTAATCGGTCACGCCCTCTGGGGTGCTCGCCAGCAGCGCCCGTGCGTGCGACAGCACGATCGGGTCGTTGTCCACGTAGACCACCCGGGCTTCCGGCGTCACGCTCTGCACGACCTCGTGCACGTTCGGGCTGGTCGGGATCCCCGTGCCGATGTCCAGGAACTGCCGGATGCCGGCCTCGGCCGCCAGGTACCGAACCGCGCGGCGCAGCATCTCCCGGTTTGCGCGGATGTCGCGGCGCATGGCCGGGCGGATCGCGATCACTTCTTCGGCCGCCTTCCGGTCGGCCGCGAAGTTGTCCTTGCCGCCCAGCCAGTAGTCGTAGACCCGGGCCGGATGGGCAACCGATGTGTCGATACCCAGCGGGGCGCCAGGGTCGCGGCCGGGCCGGTCGTCCGTCACGTCCTCGGCCATGCGCCTGCCTCCCGTTCTGCCCGCTGTCGCCGATATTGCGCCACACCAAGCCTAGTGTGGCGGCGCCCTGTCGAGTGTCGCCGCAGCGCCACCGCACGGCGGCTTCTCGCGCTCACGGGCGGATTAGCTTTGGGTGAATTGTCATAAGGCGACGTTATTTTCGGCTTATGCCGATGAAGATCAGCGAGGTTGTCGCCTTACTTGAACGAGAGGTTGGGTGCTTAAGCGCGTCACCGGCTCTCACCGGCACTTTGTCCATCCGACGAAGTCAGGGCTCGTGACCGTGGCAGGCAAGCCAAGCGCTACCTTGAAACCAAAGACGGAGTCGAGCATCCTGAGGCAAGCGGGTCTGCGGAAGGAGCGGCCTTGACTGGGTACGTAGTCGTCTTCGAGGGCGACGATGAGTCGGGCTACTCGGCATACTCTCCTGACTTGCCGGGAGTTGTCGCCGCCGGGCAGACACGATCCGAGACTGAGCGGCTGATGCTTGAGGCCATGGCTGCGCACATTTCGATGCTCCGGCAGGAAGGTCAGCCGGTTCCGGAACCGGCCGATGCAATTGACGTGGTCATCCTGGATCCTGCGGCCGCTTAAGCATCCACCGCGGACGTCCGACCGCGACGTGGACAGCACCGGTTAGTCGTCGCGGTCGAGGAGCAGCGCGAGCGTGGGGCAGGCGGTGACGGCACGCCGGGCGAGCGGCAGCAGGTCATCGGGCACGTACCCGGGCGTGACGATCGGGTAGCCCCAGGGGTCGGCGCTGATCAGCTCGGGCAGCAGCTCGGTGCACATGCCGTGCGCCTCGCAGGCGATCGGGTTCACCCGCAGCTTGTGGCTCCCGGCGCGGCGTGGGCCGCGACCGTCAGCTGCCCGTGCACCGGCCGGCCCGGTTGGGTAGCTCATGACCGCTGCCCCCAGGTGTGGCCGGGCGCGGGGAGCAGCGGCCTGCGCTGTACCCGGGGGCACGGCCCGGACAGGGCGTGCTGGCGGAGCTCGTCGGCGAACGTCCGCAGGCCGCTGGTGGCGAAAGCCGCCGTCCCGTCCGGCAGGTGGCACGCGCCGCGCCCGGCGACCAGGGCACTAAGCTCCTCGGCCCAGCCGAGCGCCCGGCCGTCTGGCTTGCCGAACGCGAGCTGCTTCAGCGTGTCGGCAAGGGCGGGCAACCCGTTGGCGCACGGGCCGCACTGGCCCGCGCTCTGGCTAGCCAGGTAGTCGGTGATCCAGGCGGTCTCGGCCAGCCCGCAGGCCGACTCGGGGAGCAGCACCAGCACCCCCGGCCCGAGCGCCGCCCCGGCGGCGCGCAGGGCGGAATCGCTGACCGGCACGCCGAGCGCCCGGTCGTAGGGCAGCCAGCCGCCGAAGTACCCGCCGGCCAGGACCGCCTGAGGCTGCTCGGCCGGCCCGCCGGCCCGGCTGATGAGCTCGCCGATGGGCATGCCGAGCGCGATCTCGTAGACGCCGGGCCGCTGAACCGCGCCGCTGACCGTGACCAGCGCGGAGCCCGCCGACCCGCCGAGCTCGCGGAACCAGTCGGCGCCGAACCGCGCGATCAGCGCGATGTGCGCGAGCGTCTCCACGTTCTGCACCAACGTGGGACGCCCGTGCGCCCCCTTCTGGAACGGCCGCGGCGGCACGAACGCCGGCTTCGGCGCCCCGCCGTTCAGCAGGCTGATCAGGGCGGTCTCCTGACTCGGCACGTAACCCCGCGGCACCGGCACGATCTGGACACCCACCCGATCCAGGCCGGCCTGCTCGCGTTCCGCGATCGCGGCGCCAACCTGCACGCTCAGCTCGTCCCGGCGGCCGGCATGCAGGGCCAGGTAGCAGCGGGTGGCGCCGACCGCGTCGGCGGCCAGGGCGATCCCGTCGAGCACCAGGTGCGGCGAGCGGGCCAGCAGCATCCGGTCCTTGGCGCTGGCCGGCTCGGACTCGGCCCCGTTCGCGACCACCACGGCGCCGGCCTGGCGCCCCAGCCGCCCGCCGGAGTGGCCGGCCTGCGCCACCGCGCGCAGCTTGCGCCCGGCCGGGAAGCCCGCGCCGCCGCGACCGGTCAGCCCGGCCCGCTCTATGTCGCCGATCAGGCCGCCGGCGTCGCGTTCCGGCACCGGACCGTACCGGCCGAAGTGGTCGGCCAGGGACAGCGGGCCCCCGGGCGGGATCAGCCTGGGCAGCCCGGCGAGCACGGTCATCGCGCTCACTTGGCCCCTCCACTGGTCCCGCGGCTCGGCACCGAGCTCACCTTGGAGCTGCTCTTGGCCACGTGCTGCGGCGTGCCTGCCCGCCGCACCCAGCCGGGCGCCAGCGGCCCCGCGGTCAGCCAGGCGCCGCCGGCGATCAGCGTGAGCACCAGCGCGAGCGCGCCCACCAGCCGCGCGGCTGCGTGCGACGGCCAGCCATAAGCCAGGCGCCATGCGGTGAGGGCCGCGATCACCGCGACACAGGCGATGGTCAGCCCGAGCACCCAGCGGACCGGGGTGTCCGTGCCGGTGCCGAGGCCGTGCAGCACCGCCACCGGCCAGCACAGGTAGGACGTCCAGTGCACCAGGCGCCAGGACGGGTAGCTCATCCTGGTCCGCAGCAGGCTGGTCACGGTCAGCGCCAGCAACAGGTCGAAGGAGATCGCGCCGAGACCGAGCCACACCGGCCGGTAGGCGGAGATGAACGGGATCACCACGTCCTGCACGTGGATCGGGACGAAGCTGTCGAGAAGCGTGGTCACGATGTGAATCAGGGTGAACGCCAGCGCCAGCAGCGAGGTGTTGCGGTGCAGCCCGATCGTGACGAAACGGGGCCAGGCCGGCCGCTGGTACCTGACCGAGGACAGCAGGCCGAACGCCATGCTCAGGGTCAGCAGCACGAGCGCGACCAGCCCGGTGGCCCTGGTGAGGTACCACAGCGGGGTCGACGACGTGACGACGATGGCGGCGGGCGGCAGGACGTGGGGTGCTGCGGTAGCCCCCGCCAGAGCTCCGGCGGCGGCAGCCACGGTCATCAGGCCGGGCCGGGGTCGCTCGGCCAGCCCGCCGTGGTCTCGACGGTTCCGTCCTGCCGCACCAGGCGGCTGGGCAGGCAGGCCTCCTGCAGCCAGGCCAGCGCGGCCTCGCTGCGGATGATCGCCGCGGTGCTCGCGGTGTTGGCGTCGACGCAGCTGCCGGCCGTAACGCTGACCGTCCGCCAGCAGGAAACGGCGGGCCGGCCGGTGGCCGGGTTGATGATGTGGTGCACGCGCTGGCCCGCAACGGCCCAGGTGCGCACCGTGGTGCTCGAGGTGGCAAGCCCGCCGGAACGTATCGTCACCGTCTGCCCCGGCGCCTCCGGCCCGGCGGCGTGGTCGTCGGTGACCCGCACGCCCCACCCACCTCCCCGTCCCTCTCCACCGTCGGCCGGCGGCGGCCCGGCAACGGCGATGTCCCCGCCGAGGCTGACCAGCACGCCGGATTCGGTCGCCGCGGCGATCAGGCTCGCGCACCGGTCCGCAGCCCAGGCCTTGGCCGTCGCGCCCAGGTCGAGCTGGGCCCCGTCGGTGAGCTGCACCAGCCCGCGCTTGCGGTCAAGCCGCACGCAGCGCCAGCCGGGCACGCCGAGAGTCACCGGCGCGGAGAGCGGCGAGCGCGCGCCCGCCGCCTGGAGCACCGCGAAGTCGCGGTCATAGCCGATTTCCTCGAGCGCCTGCCCGCAGGTCGGGTCCACGTCGCCGTCGGTGAGCCGCGCGGCGCGCAGCGCCGCCTCGACGAGCTCGGCGAACAGGCTGCTGACCGGGACGACCGCGCCGCCCGACCCGTTCAGCCGGGACAGCTCGGAATCGGGCCGGAACCGGCTGCAGGCCATATCGACCGCGGCCAGTTCGGCGTCGGCGATGGCGCGCGCGTCATCCAGCAGGCCAGGGTCACTGACCAGCAGGGTCGCCGTGGTGCCGAAAACGCTGAAGGAGTCGGTGCCGACGGCCAGGGCGGTCACGACGCTCCTGACGTGACCTGGCCGCCGCCCTGGGAGGAAGCCGGAGGCTGCGCCGGGACCACGATTCCGCCACTGCCCTGATTGGAGCTGCCCTGATTGGAACTGCCCTGGCCGGAACTGCCCTGATTGGAGCCGCCGCCATTGTTGCCCGACGCCGGCTGCTGAGAATGCGAAGAACCGCCGTTGTTGCCCGTACTCGACTGATTCGTGGCGACGTGGTGCCCGAACGCCACGGCGATCAGCGCGGAGCACACTACCCCGGCCGCACCGGCCCGCCACGTGAACTTGCTGATCTTGTGTATACCGTCGTCGCGTGCAGCCGCCGCGAAGCGCACGTCGTCCCGGCGCATAGCGCGATCCTCTCCTGCGTGCCCAGGCAATCAGCATGCCGACCATAGCTTCGGAACGGCTACAAGCTGGGTTCAGGTTCACTGAACGCTTGCGGCTCGGTCATGGCCCGGTCCTACTGTTCCTTTTTACCCGCTCTCCGCCGAACGCACCTAGCCTCTGCGCCCTGCCGCGGGCACTGCTGCACCGCGCCCGCACACCCCCGCGCCGGTACCCGGATAACGGTTGTATTCCACGACACTTAGGTGTCTTCTATTTTTTGTCATGAAATCTCGTACTGGTTGCCCCGCCGGGACAGACTCGGCTACACGTCCCAGCCGGCCGGACACAGGAGGGTCACCATGAGCGCTGATCGTGAAGCCAAGCCAGCCGGGCCGAGCAGGCGCGGGCTGCTGAAGGCGGGCTTAGCCGCCGGAGCCGTCGCCGGGACCGGCGCGTGGAGCTCGGCCAGCGCGTCGGCGTCACGTTCAGGCCACTATTCACGGTTGCGACAGCCCGGATCACTTCCGTACCCGCAGCTGCCGGCGGGCACCGACACGATCCCGCAGATCGAGCACATCGTCATCCTGATGATGGAGAACCATTCCTACGACAACAGGCTCGGCATGCTGCGCCGGTGGGGCGCCGACGGGTTGCGGCTCGGCCGGGACGGGCTGCCGCTGGCCACCAGCCCCTACGCCAACGGCGACCTCCAGCACGCCTTCCGCATGCCGACGACCTGCCAGAACAACGCGCCCGCCCAGGACTGGCTGAATAGCCACATCCAGTTCGACGGCGGCCGCAACGACGGCTTCGTGGAATCCGGCAGCGGCCCGGTGTCCATGGGCTACTGGCAGCGCGCCGACCAGCCGTTCTACTACTCGATGGCGTCGGTGTTCCCCATCTCGGACCGGTACTTCTGCTCGGTGCTGGGCCAGACCTACCCGAACCGGCGGTTTCTGATCTCGGCCACGTCGCTCGGCATCGTCAACGACACCACGCCGGCGCTGACCGACTACCCGCCGAACGGGACGATCTTCGACAAGGTCGCGGCCGCGGGCGTGAGCTGGCGCGACTACTACACCGACCTGGCCACCACCGAGCTCTACCCGGAGCTGTACCAGAAGAACCTGGGCACGAACGTGGTGCCGATCGCGGACTTCTTCACCGACGCGGCCGCGGGCACGCTGCCCGGCCTGGCCCTGGTCGAGCCGAACTACGACACCCAGTCCGAGGAGGACCCGCAGAACATCGTCGTCGGCGAGGCGTTCGCGGCCTCGGTGATCAACGCGGTCATGTCCGGCCCGGCATGGCGCCGCACGCTGCTGATCTGGACCTATGACGAGCACGGCGGCTACTTCGACCACGTGCCGCCGCCCCCGGCCCTTGCCCCCGACGACATCCCGCCGGAGGTGCCCGCCGGCGAGTCGGCCTACAACGGCTTCGCCCAGTACGGCTTCCGGGTGCCGATGGCGGTGATTTCGGCGTGGTCCCGGCCCGGCTACGTCTCGCACCGGGTCAACGACCACACCAGCATCTGCGCGCTGGTCGAGGCCAAGTGGAACCTGCCGGCGATGACCTACCGGGACGCGAACGCCGGCAACCTGCTGGACATGGTTGACCTGCGGTTCCCGGCGTTCCTGCACCCGCCGCGCCTTGCCGAGCCGCTGCAGGACTCCGATCCGTCCTCGCTCGCGTGCAGCGTCACGGGCCCCGGCACGATCCCGCCACCAGGCTCGGTAACACCGCCACCCGCAGCGGGCAGCCCCCGCTCAGTCCGGTGAATCGTCGGCGAGCCTGGCAAAGGCGCGCAGATTGGCCGTGCTCTCCCCGCGCTTGCGCCGCCACGCCCATTCGCGGCGGATCGACGACGTGAAGCCGATCATGAGCGCCTGGTCGAAGTTCTCGTCCGAGTAGCTGAGCACGCAGCCGAGCAGCCGGTCGATCTCGTCGGCGCTGACCGACGCCAGCGCCACCCGGCCGACCAGGTACACGTCCCCGGTCTTGTCCAGCGCGAAGTGCACGCCGTACATCCGGCCGTTGCGCTCCAGCAGGAACCGGTAGAACTGCGCGTGGTTCTCGTCCGGCTGGCGGCAGAAGAACGCCTCCACGTGCAGGCTGTGCGGGCCGACGATCAGCCAGGTCATGGTGGCCAGCTTGTGCTGGCCCTCGAGCCGTACCAGGTAGGCGCCGGACCGCGGCGACTCGTAGCTCAGGTCAAGGTCGTCCAGGGTCGCCTCGATCGTCTTGGCGGCGGCCGCCTGCCCGCCCACCTCCCCATCCCCCTGCACTGTCGCTCCCCGTCCGTTGGGCTCGGTCACGCCACCGCCTGGGTCGCCTCGGCCATCGCCCCCGCGTACAGGCTCAGCAGCCCGTCGACGGTCACGCTCCAGCCGAACCGGGACGCGTGCTCCCTCGCGCCCTGGGAGAACCTGGCCAGCGTCTCCGGCTGGGCGATCAGATCGGCCACCGCGCGGGCGTATTCGGCCGGATCGCGCGAGCTGACCAGCACGCCAGAGACGCCGTCGGCCACCGCGGTGCGCAGGCCGCCGACGGCGGCGGCCACCACCGGCGTGCCGCAGGCCTGTGCCTCGACGGCCACCAGGCCGAACGACTCGGAGCACGACGGAACCACCACCACGGTGGCCGCGCGGTACCAGTCGGCGAGTTCGGCTTGCGGGCACGGCGGCTCGAGCCTGACCAGCGCCGAGATGCCCAGCCTGGCCGACAGTTCGGTCAGCCCGTCCGGGTGGGCCCGCCCGGTTCCGCTCGGGCCGCCAACGAACGCGACCCGGAGCCGTCCAGCCAGGCCGGGATCGTTTCTGATCATCTGTGCCGCGGCGTGCAGCACCACCTCGGGCGCCTTGAGCGGCTGCACGCGGCCGGCGAACACCAGCAGCACGGCGTCTTCGGGCACGCCGAGGCGGCGCCGCGCGTCCTGCTGGGAACCGGGCCGGAACACCGCGAGGTCCACGCCGGGGTTGATGGTCCGCACCCGGGACGGCGGGGCGTCGTAGAGCCCGATGAGCTGCTGGGCCTCGGCGTCGGTGTTCGCCACCAGCCGGTCGGCCGCGGCCACCACCTCGGCCTCGCCGCGGAGCCTGACCTCGGGCTCGGCGGCGTCACCGGCGGCCAGCGCGGCGTTCTTGACCCGTCCGAGGGTGTGCATCGACTGCACGAACGGGACGCCCCAGCGTTCCTTGGCGACGGCGCCGACCTGGCCCGACAGCCAGTAGTGCCCGTGCACGATGTCGTACCGGCCGGGCGCGTACGCGGCCTCGGCGCGGAGCACCTCGAAGGTGAAGTGGCAGAGCTGGCCGGGCAGATCGGCCTTGTCCAGGTCCTCGAACGGGCCGGCTACCAGGTGCCGCACCAGCACCCCGGGGGCGAGCTCGGCGACCGGGGGCACGTCCCGGGAGACCGCGCGGGTGAAGATGTCGACCTCGACGCCCCGCTCGGCGAGGCGCTTGGCCACCTCGACCACGTAGACGTTCAGGCCGCCCGCGTCACCGGTGCCTGGCTGCTCGAGCGGGGACGTGTGGACACTGATCGTCGCGATCCGCCGGGGATAGGGTCGCGGCACGGGCATGCACCTCCAGAAACTGATCAACCCCGGGCTGCGGCACTCTGTTCCCCGGGGATGCCCCGGCCATGCTCCCCGGGATGCCGCGGGGCGCTGCGCCCGGCGATGCCCGGCGGGCCGGCCGGAACGCAGCCACTAGGCTCTCAAGCATGGCGACATTGGTGCTGATCCGGCACGGCGAAAGCGTCTGGAATTCCGAGGGACTGTTCACCGGCTGGGTGGACGTCGGCCTGTCCCCGAAGGGCGTGGACGAGGCGGTGAGCAGCGGCAGGCAGCTCGAAGAGGCGGGCGTACGCCCCGACATCGTGCACACCTCGGTGCTGACCAGGGCCATCCAGACCGCGCACCTGGCGCTCGAGTCGGCCGACCTGCTCTGGCTGCCGGTGCGCCGCTCGTGGCGGCTGAACGAGCGGCACTACGGCGCGCTGCAGGGCAAGAACAAGGCAGAGACCCGGCAGGAGTTCGGCGAGGAGCAGTTCATGCTGTGGCGCCGCTCCTACGACGTGCCGCCGCCGCCCATCGACGACAGCGACCGTTACTCGCAGGCCGCCGATCCCCGCTACGCGCAGCTACCCGACGACGTGCGGCCGCGTTCGGAGTGCCTCAAGGATGTGGTCGGGCGGCTGCTGCCGTACTGGTACGACGCGATCGTCCCGGACCTGGCCGCGGGCCGCACCGTGCTGGTCGTGGCGCACGGCAACTCGATCCGCGCGCTGGTCAAGCACCTGGACCGGATCGGGGACTCGGAGATCGCCGAGCTCGATATCCCGACCGGCATGCCGCTGGTGTACGAGCTGACCGACGGGTTCCGGCCGCGGACCCCCGGCGGGCGGTACCTGGACCCGCAGGCCGCCGCGGCCGGCGCGGCGGCCGTCAAGAACCAGGGCCGCTGAGTTTGCCGAGGTCAGGCGGCATGGGTTCCCTCGATCATGTCGCCAGGCCACGGCTGGAGTGGCCATTGGCTATCGGAAAAGTGAACTTCTCGCGAATAACGCTGTGTCCGGGAACTCTGCCAGGTGCGCAGGGGCGGGTCGAGCCCTACCATCAAAGTGTGGGTATGGGGGTGATTACGGCCTGGGCAGGTGCTCCCCGTGACAAATGGGGGTGGGGCCGCGCCGGACGCCGGCGCAGCGCTCTAGCCTGGCATATGTCCTGTCAACCAGCGGCGAAAGCCGTTCCCGCGTGAGGATCCGGGTGCCGTTGAGAGCCCAGATAGAGTCAGCCTCCCTTTCCGAGCCTGCTGTGCTGCCGCCGGGCATCGCCTCCGTGCTCGCCGTCCTGTCTTCCTCGGCCGTGGTCCTCGACAACGAGGACCGGGTGCTGCAGGCGAGCGCGGCGGCACGGGCCTTCGGGCTGGTCAGCGGCGACCAGCTGGTCGTGCAGGAACTGGTCGCCCTGGCCCGCCAGGTCCGCAGGGACGGCGAGATCCGCGAGGGCGAACTGGACGTGTCAACGACCGGCGTGAACCGGCGGGTCACCAGCCTCGCGGTGCGCGCCGCACCGCTCGACCCGGCCGTCGGCGGCGGCGGGCTGGTGCTGCTGCTGGTCGAGGACCAGACCGAGAGCCGCAGGGTGGAAGAGGTCCGGCGGGACTTCGTCGCCAACACCAGCCACGAGCTCAAGACCCCGGTGGGGGCGCTCGCGCTGCTGGCCGAGACTGTCGAGGACGCGGCCGACGACCCGGAGGCGGTGCGCCGGTTTGCCAGCCGGATGCGTCAGGAGGCCGCCCGGCTCACCAACCTGGTGCAGGACATGATCACGCTGTCCCGGATTCAGGCGGCCGAGCCGATCCCGGACCCGGTTCCGGTGGCACTCGACGCCGTCGTGGCCGAGGCACTGGACCGCTGCCGGATGAAGGCGAGCGCCCGCGGCATCGAGCTCGTCGCGGTCGGCGAGCACGGCCTGTCGGTCCTCGGCGACGAGGACCTGCTGGTCACCGCGTTGCGCAATCTTCTGGAGAACGCCGTCGCCTACAGCCCGGACAAGACCCGGGTTGACGTCTCGACGAGGCAGGCCGCCGATGACGCGGTCGAGATCAGCGTGGCCGACCAGGGGATCGGGATCCCCGAGCGGGACCTGGAACGGATCTTCGAGCGGTTCTACCGCGTTGACCCCGCGCGGTCGCGTGCCACCGGCGGCACAGGCCTCGGCCTGGCCATCGTCAAGCACGTCACCGCCGCCCACGGAGGAAAGGTGACAGTGGTGAGCTCGGAGGGTGCGGGGTCTACCTTCACCCTCAGGCTCCCGCTGCGAATCGATGCCGTCACCGTGAGACGGCACCGTACCGGCGATGGTCCGATCCGCCAGGAGGCAGTGAAGTGACACGCGTGCTCGTTGTCGAGGACGAGGAATCATTCAGCGACGCGATCTCGTACATGCTGCGCAAGGAAGGCTTCGAGGTAGCGGTCTGCCCAACGGGCCCGGACGCGCTCGAGACCTTTGACCGGAGCGGAGCGGACCTGGTGCTGCTCGACCTCATGCTGCCCGGCCTGCCCGGCAGCGAGGTCTGCCGGACGCTCCGCGAGCGCTCCAACGTCCCGGTGATCATGCTGACCGCCAAGGACAGCGAGATCGACAAGGTCGTCGGGCTCGAGCTGGGCGCGGACGACTATGTCACCAAGCCGTTCTCCTCACGTGAGCTCGTCGCGCGGATGCGCGCGGTGCTCCGGCGCCGCGGCGACCAGGACGAGCCCGCCTCCTCGATCATGGAGTCCGGCCCGGTCCGGATGGACGTGGACCGGCACGTCGTCACCGTGCGCAGCAGCCAGGTGCAGCTACCGCTCAAGGAGTTCGAGCTGCTCGAGGTGCTGCTCCGCAACGCCGGGCGGGTGCTGACCCGGATGCAGCTCATCGACCGGGTCTGGGGTGCCGACTACGTCGGGGACACCAAGACCCTGGACGTCCACGTCAAGCGGCTGCGCGCCAAGGTCGAGGCCGATCCGGCGAACCCGACGCACATCCTCACCGTGCGCGGGCTCGGCTACAAGTTCGAGCCCACACCCTGACCCGCCGCCAAAGTCACGCCAGCGACCACCAGAAGCAGTCCGGTGAGCTGCCCCGGCGGCGGCCATTGCAGTTTGGCCGCGTAGACGTACGCGAAGCCTGCGACCGTTTCGATGTTGACCAACAGCCCGGCCAGGGTGGGCGGTAGCCGGGCGGAGGTGAGGTTCCACAGCCAGGTGCCCGTCCAGGAGACCACGACGCCAAGGACGACCACTGCCGCAATCAGCGCCGCGGTTCCGGGTTTGCCGCTGGCAGGAGCGGCGAGCTGACCAGCGCCATGACTCACATCCAGGTTCAGTGGGCGGCCACGGGTTTCGCCTGGGGATGGGATGACCCCGGGCACGGGCTGGACCGTGTGCTAAGGCACGCCGGTACCGCGTCCGGGCGCGGAGGGCCTAGCGATTACTCACATGACGGCCGTGCCGGCGTCCCGGCACGAGCCCTATCCGCGTGCCACGGACCGGGACCGGATTGCTGCGCGTTAGGACGAGGCGCTGGGCGACGGGCTGGCGCTTGCGCTGGGCGTCGCGGTCGCACTCTTGTGCTTGCCCTTCGTCGTCGGCGTCGGGCTCGGGGTGGGGCTCGGCGGCGAGAAGGTGGAGTAGTACTGTGCCCGCGGCATAACGGGGACGGCCATGCTCACGCTCGAGGCGTTCTGGAACGTCAGCACCAGCCGGACGCTGGAACCGCCGGTAAGCGGGCGGGTCAGACCCTCGAGAACGACCTTGGGCGCCGGGCCGGTCAGGAGGACTGCCTGCTGGCTGGCCAGCCTCACGCTCCCGCCCGGCAGCGTGACCGACTTAGCCGTGCCGGGCGCGGAGATCTTGACCAGCCTGTCCGGGGACCCGTTGTTGATCAGGGCGAGAAACACGCCTGCCGAGCCGCCGGCCTTGATCGTCGAGCCGATCGCCGCACCGAGCACGAACACGTTCCTGATCGAGATCTTGTTGTGCACGGTGCCGGTGCCGTCGGTCGGCTGGTGCCACTCCTGGGTCGGGGCGTTGTTCCCTGCCTCGCACCCGGCGAGTGCCGGGATCAGCGCGGCAATCGCCAGGACAAGCAGGCGGCGTCCAGCGGGCATGCGGCTGCTCCGGATCACGGCGTGCTCTCCTCTGTCTTCCTCAAGTGAGGCACTGCGGACGCCGCAAAGCGTAGTAGCCGCCGTGTTCAGGGCCGTAGCCGGCCCACGTCTGCGGTCGCTGTGGTGTCGTTTGGCGGGGGGGTACCCCGCGGCGGGCGGCGTCAGGTACCCGGCGAGCGGGCGGCGTCAGTGTCCGGCGGGCTTGACCGCGGAGATTTCTTGCAGCCCGGTGTCGAGCCGCTTTTGCTGCGGCAGCTGGCGGATCACCGAGGCGACCGTGCCATCCCGGCGCACGAGGATCGCCGTCAGTCCCTTCTGCCGGTACGTGGAGCCGAGGACGTTGCCCGTGTCCTCTGCGACCTGGGACGCGGGCTGCCCGGTCGCCGTGGCGAGACCGGTGACTTGCGGCATCACCTGCGGGGTCCCGACAAAGTAGACGAGCACGCCCGCCCGGGCGGCCTGGCTGTTGAGCTGCCGCAATTCCGATGCGCACTTGCAGTCGGGCGGAACCAGGGTCAGCACGGACGGCATCGCCGCCGTGGCCGTACGCAGCAGAACGGCCTTCCCGCGAATCTTGACTGTGGCGGTCGGCAGCAGCCCGTTGGGCTGCCCGGCCGCTGGCTGGGTGGTCGGGGTGTTCCTCGGCTGGCTCTGCGTGGCGGTGGAGCGGGGCAGATGCGGCGCCCCGGTCTGATCGGCCGCGAACATGATGAGCAGGGTGCTGGTCAGCAGCGCGAGCATGAGGCAGCCTGCCAGCAGCGGCAGCACCATCCCGTCCCTGGTCAGCGGGCCGCGCAGGCGCGAGGCGCGGCGCTTCCGGCGCAGCGCACGCAGCTCACGCTGGTAGGCCTGCACGTCCCGATCGAGTTCCCGGGCATCGTCGGGAATCACGATGTCGATCGGTGGCAGACCGAAGTCATCCCGTTCGGGATCGCTGCCAGCGTTCACCCGCACCCTCCGGTATGACCGCACCTTTCTCTCAGTATGAGGCCCCGCCTTGGTCCTGTAACCGCCCGACTGGCCTATACGGGCAGATCTGCCTGTCCCGCTTGATGGTTGGGCCGGTGGGCCCGGCGCCGGGCCCGCGCGGACTCTGGGCCCAAGCGGTTCGCTTGGACCGCCTCGCGCGCTTCGGCCCAGGTCAGAGGCCTATGCCAACCCCGTCAGTCACCCCCGGCGAGGGCCGGGGGTGACATACACCTCAGCCAGGGCGATCACGGGCTGGCGCTGGGTCCCGGCTGCGGCACTACCGGGCCGGCCAGCCGGGGCTTGCTGGGCCCCGATTGGGGGGTCGGCCGGGCCTGTTTCGCCCGGGCCGCTGGGCCTGGCTCGCGGGGGCCTGCTGAGCCCGACTCGCCGCGGCCGCCGGGCCCCGCGTAATTTGTGGTTCATGAATTGCGCCATTGACCTGCGACTTTGCTCTCAAGGACGGCTAATCGCCCCTGTTCGGCGTGGTAACATAACTTCAGCGGAAGGGGTACGTCCACATGTCTTTCAAGGTCGGCGACACAGTCGTCTACCCCCACCATGGGGCTGCTCGGATCGAAGAGATCGAGACCCGCTCGATCAAGGGTGAGGATAGAACTTACCTCGTGCTCAAGGTCGACAAGGGTGACCTGACTGTGCGTGTTCCTGCGGACAATGCCGAGCTTGTAGGCGTCAGGGACGTTGTCGGGCAGGAAGGGCTCGAGCGGGTGTTTGAGGTGTTGCGCGCGCCGTACACCGAGGAGCCCACGAACTGGTCCCGGCGGTACAAGGCCAACCTGGAGAAGCTTGCGTCAGGCGACGTGAACAAGGTCGCCGAGGTCGTTCGGGACCTGTGGCGCAGGGACCGGGAGCGCGGTCTGTCAGCCGGGGAGAAACGCATGCTCGCCAAGGCGCGGCAGATCCTCGTCAGCGAGCTTGCCTTGGCCGAGAAGACCAACGAGGACAAGGCTGAGGCCCTGCTCGACGAGATCCTCGCGTCTTAGTTTTGCCTGCCGCCGACCGTGCCAGGCGTATTTCCGCAGGTAGGGGTCGGGGCAGACGTCCATCCATTCGGTGAAGGTCGGCCGTTGTATCTCGCCGGGCTGCTCTGGCCCGGCGAGACCGGCCTGGCGGGCCATTCGGACGGAGATGTTGCAGCCCACGCGGCCTGCGATGCTCTGCTCACGGCGGCCGGGCTTGGCGACCTCGGCGCCCATTTCGGCTCGGCGCGTCCGCGCTGGGCGGGCGCGCGCAGCACCGAACTGCTGGCCGAGACCGCGCGGCTGGTCAAGGACGCCGGGTTCACCATCGGGAACGTGGCCGTTCAGGTCATCGGTAACCGTCCCCGGATCGCGCCGCGCCGCGACGAGGCGCAGCGGGCCCTGTCCGACGCCCTCGGCGGCGCAAACGTGAGCCTGTCGGGGACCACGACCGATGGTCTCGGCCTCACCGGCCGCGGCGAGGGCATCGCCGCCATCGCGACCGCGCTCGTTCTGCCCGGCGCAACCTGACCGCGACGCGTTACAGCGCCGCGGTGCCGGCCTCGAGGAAGCGCATGGCGGCCGCGACGGCCTCCTCGCGCTCTGCGCCCGGCTCGGTGTCGATGATCTCCATGGTGATCGCCGCTGCCGCGGCCGCAGCGATGCGCGGGCCGATGGCGCCGGGGGTGCTGCCGGTATCGGCCGCGATCGTGGCCGCACCCTCCCTGATAGCCGTCGCCATCCGGGCCGTCCGCAGCGCCGCAAGGTCGGGATTTGCCGCGAACATGCGGCGCGCGAGCTGGTAAAGCTCGCGGTCCTCGGGCCCGGTCTGGCTGGCCAGCAGCCAGCGGCCGAAGACCTCGTGGACCGTTTCGCCGGGGCGTCGGGCGTGTATGGCGTCGGTCAGGCTCGCCACGCCGTCGCTGAACCGGGACATCGCGATGTCCTGCTTGGCCGGAAAGTACATCGAGACGGTCCGCGGCGCGACCTCGGCCGCTTCGGCGATGTCGGCGACCGTGGTGGCGTCGTAGCCGCGCTCGGCGAACAGCTCGAAGGCCGCACGGATGATCGCTGCCCGACGGCGTGCCTTGCTGCGTTCCCGCAGTCCAGCTTCTGCCATGTCAGAAGTATACAGCAGGCGGCAATCTTGCATGTGACTGCAAATTTGCGTTAGGCTGCGATTAGGAACAGCCTGGCGGACTCGAAGGGACGCAGCACGATGAGCAACGCCGTACAGACCCCAACGAAGGCCCTGGCCCAGGAACCCGAGGCGGCCCGTCCGGACCCGCGACGCTGGCTGATCTTGGCCGTGGTCGCGCTGGCCCAGCTGATGGTCGTGCTCGACGCCACGATCGTGAACATCGCGCTGCCATCGGCGCAGCAGGCGCTGCACTTCTCCAACATCGAGCGCCAGTGGGTGGTCACCGGCTACGCGCTGGCCTTCGGCAGCCTGCTGCTGCTCGGCGGCCGTCTCACCGACCTGATCGGCCGGAAGAAGACGTTCATCGTCGGCCTGATCGGCTTCGCGGCCGCGTCCGCCGTCGGCGGCGCGGCAGACAGCTTCGGCATGCTCGTCGCCGCGCGCGCCTGCCAGGGTGCATTCGGCGCGCTGCTGGCCCCGGCCGCGTTGTCGCTGCTCACCACCACGTTCGAGGGCACCAAGGACCGCGGCAAGGCCTTTGGCGTGTTCGGCGCGATCGCCGGCGCCGGCGGCGCGGTCGGCCTGCTGCTCGGCGGGCTGCTGACCCAGTACCTGGACTGGCGCTGGTGCCTGTACGTCAACCTGATCTTCGCCGCGGCCGCATGCGTCGGCGCGGTCGTGCTGCTGCGCCGCCAGTCGGCGGGGCGGCGGCAGCGGCTGGACCTGCCCGGTCTCGTGGCCGAGGTCGCGGGCATGTTCTGCATCGTCTACGGGTTCTCCAACGCCGCCAGCGACGGCTGGCACGCGCCGGCCACCTGGGCATTCCTGGCCGCAGGCGCCGTCCTGCTTGCGGCGTTCGGGTACGTCGAGACGCGGGCCAGGCAGCCGCTGCTGCCCCTGCGCGTCGTCCTCGACCGCAACCGGGCCGCTGCTTACCTGTCGATCCTCGTCACCGGCGCCGGCATGTTCGGCATCTTCCTGTTCCTCACCTACTACCTGCAGGAGACCCTCGGCTACAGCCCGGTCACCACTGGCGTCGCGTTCCTGCCCCTCGTCGGGGCGATCATCGTCTGCGCCAATCTGGCGAACATCGTGCTGCTGCCTCGCATCGGCCCGAGGCTCCTCGTCGCGCCGGGGATGCTCGCCGCAGCGGCCGGCCTGGCGTGGCTGACCCGCATCGGCCCGCACTCCAGCTACGCGGCGGATGTGCTGCCGCCGCTGCTGCTCGCCGCGATCGGCCTCGGCTTCGTGATGTCACCCTCGATGAACACCGGCACGTCCGGCGTTGCCTCCTCCGACGCCGGGGTCGCGTCGGCGGTCGTGAACACCGGGCAGCAGGTCGGCGGCTCGATCGGTACGTCGCTGCTGAACACCGTGGCGGCCAGCGCCGCCGCCAGCTACCTGGCCGGCCACTTCAGCCCCCGGCTGATGGTCGGTGGCCGCCCGGCACCGGCGCTTGTGGAGCTCGCCCAGGTGCACAGCTACACGACCGCGTTCTGGTGGGCGGCCGGCATGTTCGCCGCCGGATCCGTGCTCGCCGCCCTGCTGTTCCGCGGCGGCGTCCCCGCGGCGTCGGCGACCGCCCAGCCTGACCACGGCTCGCAGTCATGACGCACACCGACATCGCCACACGGGCGCAACGCGACGCAGCCGGTTTCGATCCGCTCGTGGCCCTGGACGACCTGCTGTCGGACGTCGGGCTGTGTGCGGCGGATACCGGAGGGGCCGTGTCGCTCGCCGGCCAGGATCCGATCCTTCCGGCCACGCACCGTCTCGGAGCCTGCATAGGCATCCCGATCATGGCGAGTGCGGTCGCAGCGGTCGCCCTGCACCGGCAGCGGGGCGGCCCGGGCCAGGACCTTGCGCTCGACCTGCGCCAGGCGGTGCACGGGATCAACCCGGGCGCGTTCTGGCACCCGGGCCTGAACGGGGAACCGGCACCGCATGCGCTGGTGCTGGACAACCCGTTCCTGCTCACGCCGTACCGCGCGGCCGACGGGCGCTGGGTCATGGCGTCCGGGGTCTATCCCCGGCTGGCCGCGAAGTGGTGCCGCTTCCTGGACATGCCGCCCGACGGCGCCAAGGTCGCGGCGGCCATCGGCAGGTGGGACGCGTTCGAGCTGGAAGAGGCGGCGAGCGCCGCGGGCCTGCCTGCGTGCGTGGTCCGCACCCGCAGCGAGTGGCTGGCGCACGAGCAGGGAGCGCTGCTGGCGGCCCAGCCAGTCATCGGCCTCGAGCGCATCGGCGACGCCCCGGCACGGGACTTCGGCCCCGCGCCGCGGCCGTTCGACGGGGTCCGCGTGCTGTCGTTCACCCACGCCGTCGCCGGCCCGGTCGTGGGCCGGACCCTCGCCGAGCACGGGGCGGACGTGCTCTGCGCGACCCGCCCGAACGACTACGAGCACGAGTTCATCTACGCCGAGGCCAATGTCGGCTCCCGCAGCGCCTACGTCGACCTCGGGAGCGAGGCGGGACAGGAGCGAGCGGCAGCCCTGCTGGCCGGCGCCGACGTCGTGGTGAACAACCACCGCGGCGGCTCGCTGGAGCGCCGCGGCCTCGACCCGCACCAGCTCGCGGAAAGGTACCCGGGCCTGGTGTACGTCTCGGTCACCTGTTACGGATCACGCGGCCCGTGGGCGGAGCGCGGCGGGTTCGACATGAACGGATCGGCTGTCTCCGGGCTCATGGCGGCCGAGGGAACCGCCGCCGAGCCCAGGCTGCCCATCACCGGGCTGATCAACGACTACGTCACCGGCTACCTGGGCGCGGCCGGAGCGTCGGCGGCTCTGGTGAAACGCGCAACCGAGGGCGGCTCGTGGCACGTCACGGTGAACCTGACCCGCGCCGCCATGTGGTGCGGGTCGCTGGGCCTCGTGGACCCCGCGCTGGCCGGCCACGATGACGAGCACAGCCTTCGCGAGCCGATGCCCTGCGACGCCCCCAGCCCCCTTGGCGACGTCCATATGCTCGCGCCGCCGGTCCAGTTCTCGGCTACAGCACCGGCCTGGCCAGCACCCGTTCTGATCCCCCGGGGGTCGAGCCGCGCCGAGTGGCGGAACTGACCCCTTATTCAGAGCCCTGCCCTGGCAACCGGCGGGTGGGTGATCTAAGGGTTTGCCGGTCAGGCTTCCGGCGGGACCGGCGAACTCCGCACCCGGTCGAACTGCAGCGGCACGGCCGGCGCATCCTCGGCACCGGGCACGGTGTCAACGTCGGGCGTGTCCTCGGGATTGGCTGAGGCCTCGGCCTCGTTAGTGCCTTCCGGCTCAGCTGTAGCTTCGGGATCTGACTTGGGCTCGGTCTCGGGCGCCTGCTCGGCTTCTGCAGTGGCGGCAGTCGCCGACTCGGCCTCAGATATCGGCTCGGCCTCGGGTGCTGGCTCAGCGGCGGCCGGGGTTTGGGCTGCTCGCTCGGCCCCGGGTACCGGCTTGGCCTTAGACGCCTGCTGGGCCTTGGCCGAGGCCTTCGGCGCGCCTACGGCCGTTGGCTTGGCCTCGCCTGCTGGCTTGGCACCACGTGCTGGCTTGGTTTCGGGCGCGGGACTTGGCGCGGGCCTGGGTACGGGTACCGTTCCGGCTTTGGCGCGCCGCTCGGCGTCACTTGCCGCGGGAGTCCGGGCGTCTTTCGCGATCTCGATCGTGGGCGCCGGGCTGAACGCGGACGCCGAGTTGCCACGGTGTCCGGTGGGCTGCTCGTGGCGTTCCCCGGCGCGCGCGGCCGGGTGGCCCTCGTCGCTGGAGGGATCATCCTGGCCGGGGTCGCTTTCGATGGCGAGGTCCATGGCAGCGTCGGCCGGGGGCAGCGGCTTGGTCGGCGGCACGTACCTGACGGCGGCCGCGTCCGCAGCATGCTTCGAGCTGAACAGGTCGTCGAGCCCGGGACGCTGTCGCACCTCAACGTGGCCGGACGGCTGCGTGAACGCGCGTTCCGGGGCTGCGGCCAGCATCGCCCTGCGCAGCCGTGCGTGCCGCAGCATGCTCAGCAGCAACCCGAACCCGAGGAGCACGAGCGCCCACGGAATGATCGCTGCCGTGGCGGCGGCGGGCTTGTGCGGGAGCTTGGTATTCGTCGCGTGCACAGTGTCGGCGCCCGCGGCGGCGGCGAGCAGGAGCAGCATCGTCAGCCAGGCGTAGCAGCGGGACGGCAGGCCCGCCCCGCGCAGCGCCAGCACCGCCGCGCACGCGACCACGAGCATCGCGTCGAAGATCACCGGGTAGATCCTGGCGAACCGGGGCGAGACCCCCGCGGAGAGCGCGAGCGCGTGGATTCCCGTGTACGACAGCACGAATGCGGCGGCCATGAGCAGCAGCACGCCCGCCGACACGGCGGCAAGCCCGAGCAGCCGCAGTCCACGATGGCTGTCGGCCGGCTGCGCGCTGCCCCGCTGGGGTTGATCGCTCATCGAGCCCCTCGTCCTTCCTCGCGCGATGCAGCATCACGCCACAGGCTTATAGTCAAGAAAGAGAGCCAGGCCCCGAGCTGCTGCCACGGCGCTGCACGGCTATCGGCCTTGCTGCTGTAATACCGGGGCGCGAATGGCGGGCGGCCAGTCGGCTCCAGGCAGGGCCTCGCGGTTTTGGCGTCAAGGGAGACGATATGCCGTACTACCGAGTTGCTGGGGAGATTCCGCGAAAGCGCCATGTGCGCTTCCGCCGTCCCGACGGCGGTCTCTATGCGGAGGAGCTGATGGGCGAGGAAGGGTTCGTCTCCGATTCCTCGCTCCTTTACCATGTCCACCCTCCGACGGCCATCGTAAAGAGTGAGGGCCTCGATGAGGCTGCAGACACGGGCGTGTCGCCGAATCATCCTCTGTTGCCACGGCATTTCCGGACGCAGGAACTGCCCGGCGGCGGGGACATGGTGCTCGGCAGGCAGCTCCTCATGGCTAACGATGACGTCCGCATCTCATTCGCGGCCGCCGACGGCGCATCAGACCTTTACCGGAATTCAACCGGGGACGAGGCCATTTACCTTCGTAACGGCTCGGCCAGATTCGAGTCCGTGTATGGCTCGATCGACGGCGTTGCCGGGGATTACATCGTGGTTCCTCGCGGCACAATTCATCGCTGGATTCCTGCGCCCGGCGAGCCGGTCCACGCGCTCGTCATTGAGGCGCGCGGGCACATCAGGCCGCCGCGCCGCTACCTGTCGGCCAGCGGCCAGTTCCTCGAGCACGCGCCGTACTGCGAGCGGGACCTGCGCGGCCCGGACGGCCCGCTCGTGACCGATGGCGAGGATGTGCCCGTCATCGTGCGCACCCGGGGTGGCCTGACCCGGCTGAGCTACGCGTTCCATCCGTTCGACGTGGTGGGCTGGGACGGCTACCTGTACCCGTACGCGTTCAACATCGCCGACTTCGAGCCGATCGTGAAGCGTACCCACGCCCCGCCGCCGGTGCACCAGACCTTCGAGGGTCCTAACTTTGTCATCTGCTCGTTCTGCCCGCGGCCGCTCGACTTCGACCCGGAAGCCGTGCCGATCCCGTACAACCACCACAACGTCGACTCCGACGAGATGATGTATTACGTGGCCGGCGACTACACCGCGCGCAAGGGCTCGGGGGTAGGCATCGGGTCGATCACGCTGCACCCGTCGGGGTTCACGCACGGGCCGCAGCCGGGCGCGGTCGAGGCGGCGATCCGCGCGCTCGATGAGGGGCGCGGCACCACCGACGAAACGGCGGTGATGATCGACACGTTCCGGCCGCTGCTCCTCGCCCCGGCGAGCCGTCGCGCCGAGGACCCCGAGTACCCCTGGAGCTGGGCCAGGGCCGCCCGCGGCTGAGCTGCTCGCCCACCCTTACCGGCGGCTCAGTCCCACCAGAACCACCAGTCGGGCTTTCCGAGGACCATATGGGCCACGTACTCGCGGATCGTCGGGGTGCGATCCATGACGATGTCCGGGCAGAACGCGAAATGCTCGGAGCCGACATGCTCCGCATGTTCGGTCGTCACCGGCGGGGCAGCCACGGTCAGATGCAGCGTGTCGAAGCCGACCTCGATGACCCGTGCACCGAACCGCTCCTCCCAGCTTCGCAGCACCGATGAGAGCAACGGAATGTCATTGGTGTAGTTGCACGGCCCCATCCAGCCCACCGCGGTGATGGCGTCAGCGCCGCGTGCCGCGGGAACCAGCATGATCCGCGACGTGCCGTCATCGCTGTCGCGCACATGGCGGTCGGCGAACTTGTCAGCGTCCGGCCGGCCGTCGCCAGCCGGCGCAAGGCCGGGCCAGTCGCCGCCGAAGGGCTCGAGTGGCCGGAAGTTGAGGCTGCTGCGCGAAAGCTGGATGTTGCCGGTCATCTCGCGCGGATCGTCTCCAACCGGTTCCAGGAAGTGACGCTCGCCGTTGACGTACGCCCTCCAGAAGCCTTCCAGCACAGCGGCGGCGTCGAGACGATCGATTCGGGTCACTGGCTTGGGTGAAACTTCCCCGGCCACCCATGGCCGTTCTGGCTGCCTGCGAAGCGGATTGGCGAACACCGGCCACAGGCCAGACCTGGGTGCGCCTTGTGTAGCTGGATCCACAGGTCAGGGCCGACGGGCTCGTCGCTCAGCCAGTAGGCGGGACCATCCCGCGCATCCTGCTCCTTCGGCTCCACCAGGCGGCCGGGTGGAAGATCTACGTCCAGCACCCGCCCGGCTGCGTCCTTGTCGCTGTTGAACAGCAGGTCAAAACCGGGCGGCAATCCTGCGCTCGCCATGACGACCTCCGGCATCGGCTGAACAGTTTCCGGCAGGGGAGCATATATCAATAAAAGGTGCAAATAGTAACGATTGCGGAAGGCGGTCGGCCCGCCGGTGGGGATTACAGGTGTCTGGCGATGGAACCGGCAGGCGGCTCAGCTCGCGAGCGGGTGGCGGCGGGCGCGGCGGGGCAGGCCGGGCGGGCTGCGGCAACGCGGCTCGCGGGCCTTTGTCGGGCCGGTCTCCTAGGCTTGGTGCGTGGAGACGCTCACGTTTCTCTTCACGGACATCGAGGGCTCGACGGCGCTGCTGCGGCGCATCGGGCAGGACGCCTACGCGCAGGTGCTTGACGACCATCACTCGCTCATCCGGTCGGCCCTGGCCGCTCATGACGGCCGGGAAGTGAAGACGATGGGTGACGGGTTCTTCGCCGTATTCTCGTCGCCAAGCGCCTGCGTGGCTGCCGTGCTCGAGATGCAGCACGATCTCGAGGCTCACGACTGGCCAGCCGGAGAGCGGGTCCGGGTACGCATGGGCGTGCACACCGGCGAGGCGTCCGGGACCGCCTCGACCGACCTGATGGGCCTGGACGTGCACCGCGCCGCGCGGGTGGGCGCGCTCGGATATGGAGGCCAGGTCCTGCTCTCGGAGACGGCGGCGGCGCTGGTACGCGACCGGCTTCCGCCCGGCGCGGCCCTGGCCGACCTCGGCCTGCACCGGCTGAAGGATCTGGGGCGCCCGGAGGAGATCTTCCAGCTGGACGCGCCGGGTCTGCAGGCCGAGTTCCCGCCGCTGCGCTCGCTCGGCAACCCGGCGCTGCCGAACAACCTGCCGACGCAGCTCGCGACGTTCATCGGCCGCGAGCAGGAACTGGCGGAGGTCAGAGCGCTGGCCGAGACGTCACGCCTGGTCACGCTCACCGGGGCCGGAGGGGCCGGCAAGACCAGGCTGAGCCTCCAGGTGGCCGCCGAGCTGCTCGACGGGTCCGGCGACGGGGTGTGGCTGGTGGAGCTGGCCCCGGTCGCCGACGAAGACGAGGTGGCGCCGGCCATTGCCGCGACCCTGGCGATCGCCGGGCAGCCTGGGCGGCCGATCCTGGAGACGCTGGTCGACGCGCTGGTACCGCAGGACGTCCTGATCGTGCTCGACAACTGCGAGCAGGTGATCGGTGCCTGCGCCAAGGTGGCCGAGGCGATCTTGCAGCGCTGCCCGCGGGTGCACGTGATCGCGACCAGCCGCGAGCCGCTCGGCATTGGCGGGGAGGTCATCTACCGGGTGCCGTCGCTGTCGCTTCCCGGGCCGGACGGCGACGCCGGCGTGGTCACCCAGGAATCGTCGGACGCGGTCGCGTTGCTGCTGCAGCGGGCGCGAGAGCAGGGTGTCGCCCTGCCGTATGACGAGGAGACCGGCCGCCTCCTGGCATCGATCTGCCGGCAGCTCGACGGAATGCCCCTGGCCATCGAGCTCGCCGCAGCGCGTTTGCGTTCCATGTCGCTCACTGATTTGCGCGACCGCCTGGACCAGCGCTTCCGCCTCCTCACCGGGGGCAGCCGCACCGCCATGGAGCGCCAGCGGACCCTGCACGCCATGGTCGACTGGTCGTACTCGCTGCTCAATACCGCCGAGCAGCTGCTGCTGCGGCGCCTCTCGGTGTTTCCCGAGACCTTCGGCCTGGCCGCGGCCGAGGCGGTATGCGGCTTCGGGGACATCGAGCTGATCGAGGTTGCCGACCTGCTCGGCTCGCTCGCGGACAAGAGCCTGGTCGTGGCCGAACCGGCCGGTTCTGCGGTCCGCTACCGGCTGCTGGAGACCATCCGCCAGTTCGCCGCCGAGCGGCTCGCCGAGACCGGCGAAGACGAGGCCGCCGCCCTCGCCACCGCACACTGCGACTACTTCCTCCGCGTCGCGGAGGCGGCCAGTTCCCAGCTGACCGGACCGGACCAGGGGGCGTGGTTCGCCCGCCTGGACGCCGACCAGCTCAACCTGTGGCGCGCCGCCGAGTCTGCCGCGCGGAGCCCGGACGGTACCGCGCGGGTGCTGCGCTTCGGCGTCGCGTTGCGGCGGTACTGGGGGACCCGCCCACGGGAAGCCGAGGTCTTTGAGCTGCTCGCGTCGGTGCTGCGGCGGCCCGAGGCGAGCGCCGACCAGGCGCTCTTCACGGAGGCGCTGTTCACGGCCGCCTTTATGGGTCACACGAACGACCTGGAGGCGGCAAGCCGTTTCGGGGACCAGGCGGTGGCGGCCGCCCGCCGGCTCGGCGACGAACGGCTGCTCATCGAGGCCCTCGCCGCGCAGTGCTCATCGTTTTATTTCCTCCGCCAGTTCAAGGAGGGATTTACGCTCGGGCAGGAGGCGGTTGCGCGCGCCCGCCGGCTTGGCGATGATGTGCTGCTCGGCAGCGCCTTCATGTCGCTGCTGATGAACAGCTACGTCCTCGACCCCGGGCTGTCCGGCCAGCTGTACGCCGAGGCCGTCGCGTGCGTCAGCCGGTCCGGTGATCAGCTCATCGCCTACCACCTGCACAACAATGCAGGCGTCCAGGCGCTGCTGACCGGGAACATGCCCGCGGCCCGGGCTCACCTGGAACAGGCGCTGCAGGGAGGCCGCACGATCGGAGAGGACGCGGGCGTCGTTTCGATCAACCTGGGCTGGGTGCTGCGTGCCGAGAACGATCCCGATGGGTCGCGGGCGATGTTTGAAACCTCGCTGCGGATCGCCCGCCGGACCGGGCAGCGTTACGTTCTCGCCTACGCCGGCCTCGGCCTGGCATGCCTAGCCGGTGACCTGGGTGACTGGCACCGGGCGGCCGTGCTGCACGGGGTCGCGCAGGCTTTCCTTGACCGGATCGGAGACCCGTGGCAGGAACCCGAGGAGGGCTACCGCAAAAGCAGTGTCGGCCAGATCCGGACGCAGCTCGGGGATGATCAATTCGAGCTGGCCCACGCCGAGGGCACGACGCTCGGCTTCCACGACGCGATCGATGTGGCACTCGGCCAAGTGCACCCCGCCTGACCCGGTGTCAGTCGTCCACGACCGCCACGAACATGCGCGAGCCGGGCGGCGCGATCTGCTGGTAGTCGGCCGCGGTCGCCCCTCCCTCGGGTGACGCGAACCCGGCCTGCATCGCCGCCTGGTCGGCGAAGTACAGCTGCGCGATCCGGTAGTACGTCTGCTCGCCGCCGTCGAGCGCCGAGGCAAACCGGCCGGTCTCGGCCCGCTGCAGGCCGGGAATGGCATCGACCAGCGGCACGTGGGTGCCCAGGTAGTGCCGGTCGAATGCGTCCGGGTCGCTCGGCTGCGTGTACAGGACCACGAGTTTGACTGTCACGCTCCGGGACACTACCCGCGCGGGCACCCGCTGCGCCACGTAACCTGGGCGGCCGGCCGGCAGGCGCCGCGAGCGGGTCGCAAAGTCCCGTAGCCTGGGCTGCATGACGTTGCGCCTGCACGATACCGCCGCCCGCGCGGTACGCGAGTTCACCCCCGTCACGCCGGGGAAGGCCTCGCTGTACCTGTGTGGCGCCACCGTGCAGGCCCCACCGCACATCGGCCACATCAGGTCCGGCGTCAACTTCGACATTCTGGTGCGCTGGCTGGCTGCGAGCGGCTACGAGGTCACGTTCTGCCGGAACGTGACCGACATCGACGACAAGATCCTGCGGACCGCTGCCACCGAGGGCGTCGCATGGTGGGCGGTGGCCGAGCGCAACCAGCGCGCGTTCACCCGCGCCTACGAAGCGCTGGGCTGCAGCCCGCCGGACGTCGAACCGCGGGCGACCGGGCACGTGCCCGAGATGATCGTGCTCATGCGCCGGCTGATCGAGTCCGGTCACGCCTATGCCGCGGGCGGGGACGTGTACTTCGACGTGCGCTCCTACCCGGAGTACGGCGAGCTGTCCGGCCAGCGGCTGGAGCACATGCGGGCCGCCGAGGACGTGGACGAGAGCCACAAGCGCGACCCGCGGGACTTCGCGCTCTGGAAGGGCGCCAAGCCGGGGGAGCCGTCCTGGGAGACGCCGTGGGGCCCCGGCCGTCCCGGCTGGCACCTGGAGTGCTCCGCGATGTCGACCAAATACCTCGGCCCGACGTTCGACATCCACGGCGGCGGCCTGGACCTGGTCTTCCCGCACCACGAGAACGAGCTCGCGCAGTCCCGGGCGGCCGGCGACGGCTTTGCCCGCTACTGGGTGCACAACGGCATCCTGGGCCTGGCCGGCGAGAAGATGAGCAAGTCGCTCGGGAACTCGCTGCTGGTCGACGTGATGGTCACCGAGGTTCGCCCGGCCGAGCTGCGGTACTACCTGGGCCAGTCGCACTACCGGTCGGAGATGGAGTACTCGCCGGACGCCCTGGCCGAGGCAGCCGCCGCGTACCGGCGGATCGAGGGCTTCGTCACAAGGGCCGCGGAAGCGGGCCCGTCCGGGGGAACCACACCGGCCGAGGGAGGCGCCACCGGGCTGCCCGCCGGGTTCGGGGCGGCCCTCGACGACGACCTCGCCGTGCCTCAGGCCCTGGCCGTGGTGCACGAGGCGGTGACCGAGGGCAACACCGCGCTCGCCGCCGGGGACGTGGCCGGAGCGGCCAAGCAGGCCGCCGCGGTCCGCGGGATGATGTCCGTGCTCGGGCTGGATCCGCTCGGCGATCACTGGTCCGGCCCGGGCGGTGCCGACGGCGACGCGCTGCGGCCCGTGGTCGACGCGCTCGTCGAGGTCGCGCTGCAGCAGCGCCAGGCGGCGCGCGAGCGCAAGGACTTCGCCGAGGCCGACGCGATCCGCGACCGCCTGAAAGACGCGGGCATCCTGGTCGAGGACACCCTGCGCGGCCCGCGCTGGGAGCTGGGCCGGTGACACCGCAGCCAGGCCCCGGCGGCCGCACCAAGTCGGGCAAGCCGCGCCCGGGAACCGGCGGCTACGGCAAGCGCCGGCTCGAGGGCAAGGGCCCCACCCCGCCCGCGCACATGCGGCCAGGCCACCCTGCGCAGCGCAAGGCGGCCAAGGCGGCCGCAGCCAAGCCCTCATCGACCGGCCCGAACGCCAAATCGAGTGGCGGGCCGGGCAAGGGCGGGGCTAATCGTAACGGCCCGAAATCCCGGGGATCCGGGTCGGCCGAGGTTGTCGTCGGCCGGAACGCGGTGCTGGAATCGCTGCGCGCGGGCGTGCCAGCGACCGCGCTGCACGTCGGGCCGCGGCTGGATCCGGACGAGCGGATCGGCGAGGCCGTGATGCTGGCGACCGACGCCGGGATCCCGGTGGTGGAGGCGGGCCGCGCCGAGCTGGACCGGATCACCGGGGGTGCGGTGCACCAGGGGCTCGGGCTGCGGATCCGGCCGTACAAGTACGTGCATCCCGATGACCTGGCCGCCGCGGGCGATCCTCCGCTGATCGTCGCGCTGGACGGCGTCACCGACCCGAGGAACCTGGGCGCGGTCGCGCGGTCGGTCGCCGCGTTCGGCGGTGACGGGGTGCTGGTCCCGGCGCGCCGGTCCGCCGGGGTGACCGCGGGGGCGTGGAAGGCGTCGGCAGGCGCGCTGGCCAGGGTGCCCGTGGCCCAGGCGAGCAACCTGGCCGCCGCGCTGTCGTCGTATCAGGAGGCCGGGCTGTTCGTGGTCGGCCTCGCCGCGGACGGGCCCTCGGTGGTCAGCGACCTGGACCTGGCCGACGGCCCGCTGGTGCTGGTGGTCGGCTCCGAAGGACGCGGGCTGTCCCGGCTGATCGCGCAGCGGTGCGACATGCTGGCCCGGATCCCGATGCCGGGTCCAGCCGAGTCGCTGAATGCGGGCGTTGCCGCCGGGATCGCGCTCTACGAGGTCGCCAAGAGGCGGGGGGCTGAGTCGGCCTAGCCGGGGTAGAGGGCCTGAGCGGGAGGTGGTCGCGGATGGCAGGCGGGCCCGACGAAGCCAGGACCCGGCTCGTCGATGAGCTTCGCGCCAGCGGCCGGCTGACAAGCGCCCCGGTCGAGGCCGCGTTCCGTGCCGTGCCGCGGCACGTGTTCCTGCCCGAGCTCGACCCGGTCAGCCAGGCGTACCAGGACGAGGCCTTCGTGATCAAGACGGACGAGGGCGGGCTGCCGGTCAGTTCCTCGTCGCAGCCCGCGATCATGGCGATCATGCTGGAGCAGCTCGGCGTGGCCGCGGGCCAGCGGGTGCTCGAGATCGGCACCGGGACCGGCTACAACGCCGCGCTGATGAGCCATCTGGTCGGGCCGGGGGGCTCGGTCGTCACCGTGGACATCGACCCCGACCTCTCGGACCGGGCGCGGGCGCACCTGGTCGCCGCCGGGTACCCCGACGTGGTCGTGATCTGCGGCGACGGGGGGTTCGGGGCTCGCGAGTTCGCGCCTTACGACCGGATCATCGTGACCGCGGGTGCCTCGGACCTGGCGCCGGAGTGGCTCGCGCAGCTCGCCCCGGGCGGCCGGATCGCGCTGCCGCTGGCGCTGCGCGGGATCCAGCTGTGCATCGCGCTGGAACGGTCCGGCGGCCTTGGCTGGCGCAGCCTCGCCTCATGCCGGTGCGGCTTCATCCGGCTGGCGGGCTGCTACGCGGGCGCCGAGCCGTACGTGCCGGTCGGCCCGCAGCCCGGGCTGCACGTCCAGACCGACCAGATCGGCCAGCCGGCGGATGCGGACGTCCTGTGGGCCGCGCTGAGCGGGCCGGTCATGGACCTGCTGACCGGCGTGCGCGTGGTCGGCCTCGGTGAGCTGGGCGAGGCGGACCTCTGGGTCACGTTCATGGAGCCCGGCCTGGCCCGCCTGACGATCGCCGGCGGCACCGGGCCGCTGCGGGGGTCGGTGCTGCCGTTGCTGCCGTTTGGCGCGCTGGCCACCACGCCCCTGGCCGCAGCGGGCCTGGGGGTGGCCGGCCTGCTCCCGGCGGCGCCCCTGGAACTCCCGGCCGGGGAGCACAGATTCGGGGAGTTCGAGATAGCCGTCCGCGGGTTCGGCCCGTGGGGCGCGCTCCTTGCCGAGCGCCTGGCCGGCCGCGTCGCGGCCTGGCGCTCCGCAGGCCGTCCCCGGGCCGCCGACCTCGTCGTGACCGCCTACCCCCGCACAGATGCAGACGTGCCCGAGATCCCCGAGGGCGTACCCGGCGAGGTCGTCGTCGACCGCCCGCACACCCGCCTGCTCCTGGCCTGGCCCCTCGCACCGTCTCGCTAGGTTCCTTGATCGATTTGTGAGGCCAGGCCTCCGGGCGTGCCTGGGCTGACGAACGGGATGGTCTGCGGGCCCTCGGGGAGCACGCAGGCACGTGCCTGCGGCCCGGCCGCGGCCAGCTCGGCGTGCACCGCGGCCGCGATGTCGGGCACGGCGAACAAGTGCGCGCCGCGCAGGTCACGGTCGGACAGCGTCGCGGTGTACATGCCGACCCGCGCCCGGCGCAACACCCGGGCCAGAACCTGCACCTGCCACTGGTCAGGCACGGTATGGGTGCGCCCGGCGATCGATGCCAGCAGCCTCCTCGGGGAAGGCTCGGAGGCCAGTACCTGGCGGAACGAACCATGGTCGGGAAAGCCATCGGCGCACTCGGCCGCACAGATGATCAGGCCGCCGGGCCTGACGACGTTGGCCGCAGCTGATATCCCCTTGACCGCCTGGTACAGGTTCTGATCCAGCGGATAGCCCGCGTTCGTCGTGACCACGACGTCGAAGAACTGGCCGACCGGGCGCATGGAAACCTGCCGGACGGCCGCCCGGGCGGCCGCGTGCATGGCGAGCACCTCCCCGCCGAAGGCGGCGACGATCTGCTGCTCACGGTTGAGAGCGACGTCGAAGGCGAAGTCCACACCGGTCGCGGCGGCGATCGCGCGCACGTCGTCATGCACCGGGTTGCCCGTGCACACCCCCCACGTGGCCCGCTCGCTGCCGATCCGCCGGGCGTCGTGCAAGGTCAGCACCGTTTCGAGGCCGGCCAGGCCGGGCGCCACCATCTTCGGCCCGCCGCTGAACCCGGCGAAGAAGTGGGGCTCGACGAACCCGGTGGTGATCCGCACGTCGGCCGTTACCCAGGTCTGGTTCAGCCACACCGGCACGCCGTCTCCGTGGTAGCCGCACCAGCTCAGCGCCGCCTGGTCGCGCGCGTCGTGGTTGATGATCCGCATGGTCGCGGCCAGCTCGTTGCCGAGCATGCCCCGCAGTTCTTCGCCGGTGCAGCCCCGGTGGGTGCCGGTCGCGACGAGCAGGGTGATGTCGTCTGGCCGCAGGATTCCGGCCAGTTCGGCCATCAGGGCCCGGATCATCGCCTCGCGCGGCTGTGGGCGGGTCACGTCGCAAATGGACACCGCGACCCGCTGTCCTGGGCGGACCACGGCGCGCAGCGGCGGCCCGGCGACCGGGTTCCGCAGCGCCTCGCGCAGCGCACCGGCTTCGTCGGCGGCGGCCGGAAGGTGTGTCGGGGCAACCACGGTCGCCCGGCTGGCGGCGAGCTCGACCAGCAGCCCGGTCTTGCCGTAGGCGAGCTCGATGGCGCGGCGGCGGTCGGCGGCCATGGGGTTCACGCCCCGGCCCGCAGAGCTTGTGCTTGCGCATCGGGGGCCGCATCGTCAATATTGACCCACTCGGCAATGACCAACTCAGCGGACCAGCAAGCACCCGGCGCCCTGACAGTACTGCTGTTTAGTGCCGCTGCTGGCCAGCAACCGGCCCGGCATGAGCATGGACGACCCAGCCCGGCCAGTCCTGTAAAGTCGAAAATGTTCAGGCTGGAGTTCAGCCCGAACCGGAGGTCCGTGGAGCACTTATGGCCTTGCGAGTGCAAGCGCTGTCGATAGTCGACGCAATCGCTGATGACATTCGCGGCAACCTTTTTAGTGGGGAGCTGCGGAGTGATACCCAGCTCACCGAAGCGGAAGTTGCCACGAGCTATGGTGTCGCCCGCCCTACGGCGAAGGCGGCGATAGAGAAGCTCGTCGCTGAAGGGCTGCTGCTGCGAGGTACGCACAAGACGGCCCGTGTTCCGGCGCTGGGGCTTGATGAGGTCCGGGATCTCTATTTCAGCAGGCTGTGCATTGAAAGCGAGGTAGTTCGGCGGCTCGCGGCCGGAGGGACGGTGCCGCAGATCGCCGCGAAGGCCAACAATGAGGTCGTCCTGCTCAATTCTGGTTCCGGCATGGAGGTGGTGGCCGAACCCGTCATGCGGTTCCACCTCGGCCTGGTCGAAGCCCTGGGAAGCCCCCGGCTCAGCCGTCTCTTCGGCACCCTGATGGGCGAGATGCGCCTCTGCATGGCGCAGATGAGCTACCGGCGCCTGCTGCACGCGCCTGCGATCGCCGAGGAGCACGAGCGCATCCTCGAGGAGATCGCATCCGGCAATCCCGAAGGGGCCGTCGCCGCGCTCGCGGACCATCTGCAACGGGCCGAGAACCGGCTGGTGCCCGCGCTCGAAGAGTTGACGGCGAACTCGTCCGAGGCCTAGCGTCATCGCTGAGGTACGGTCCGCCTGACGGCGAGGCCGCCCGCCAGGTTCGCGTCGGCCATCGTTTGGGCGCATGCCTGCCCGGATTCCCTTGTGGCCTGACCACGCCCAGTCGGCGCACGCAACGGTGCCTGCTGCGTCGGCGCGGTGACCGCCGTTGCGTGCCGAGCCTTCCACGCTCATGGGTCTTCACTCATGCGTCTTCGGCCTTCGCGTCGTTGCGGGCGCACCCGGCCCGGCCAACCCGGCCGGACGGTACGCAGTGCCCCTGATCAGGACAAGCCGCCAGAACGGCCCGATACCTGTGCAGGGTTGACACCCTTGTCGGCAGGCGAGTATACAAGCCTAACAACTACACCGTAGTGGCTTGTATTGGAGGGGCGGGGCAGCGTATGCGACGAAGAGGCAGACGTTCGGCGAAGGTGCTCGCCGTCACAGCGGTCACAGCAGCGGTCGCCCTCGTGGCGGCTTGTTCGAGTGGAGGGTCTGCCTCGGGCTCCGGCAGCGCCAGCGGGCAACCCTATGTGATCGGTTTCACTAGCGACTTTTCCAGCAACTTCGGTTACCTGGGGCTTGGCCTCAAGGCCGGTCTCGACTCCTACTGGGACGCGATCAACAAGCACGGGGGGATCAACGGGCACCCGGTGAAGATGATCGCGCTCGACGATGACAGCCAGGTCAATCGCGGAGTCGCCAACGTAACTCAGCTCGTAACTCAAGACCACGCAATAGCAATTGCGGGTGTCATGTACAGCGTCATCTGCTCCGCGGCCGTGCCACTCCTCACCCAGTACAAGGTCCCCGAGATCTGCGGTGTCGTGACGTCCAATCTGATGCATCCCGCTAACCCCTGGGTCTATGCGACCACCACCGACCAGGCCGCCTACGCAGCGCCGCAGCTGACGATGGCGGAGAAGCTCATGAAGGAAGAGGGAAAGTCGGGCTCCCAGGTCAAGCTTGCGATTCTCTACGCGCTCGGATCCGACGCGGTTGTGCAGTGGGCGGACGACATAACAAGCAGCGCGAAAAAGATGGGGTGGAACGTCGTCACCCAGACCGTGCCCGAGGACGCGGTCGACATGACGAGCCAGATCACGCAGCTTATTGGGGCCAAGCCAACCGTCATGGTGCTGGCCGCGGGCAACGACGCGTGGGTCACCTCGGGAATGTCGCAACTGGGCACGGCGGGCAACCCGTTCCCCGTGGTCAGCTACGACGTACCGGGCTGGAGCACGGTCCAGAAGGTCGACAACCACTCGTTCTACTACGTGAGCGCGCTCGCTTACGTCCCGTCGCACTCCACGCAGCCGGGTCTGGAGCAGTTCGCCAAGGATGCCGCTGCCGCCAACGTCAACCCGAACGCGACCTACGTGCTGCGGGGCTACCTGCAGGCCGTGATCCTGGCTTCGGCCCTGAAGGGCTGTGGCTGGCCGTGCAGTGGCGCACAGCTAGAGAAACAGCTGAACAAGACCAATTTCAGCACTGGCGGACTCATCGATGGGAACGTGGCGCTCAGTTCGAGCAATCACGAGCCGGTCGGCTCGCTCGCCGCTTACCAATGGAATTCGGCCCAAACCGCCCCGTCGATTGTGCAAGCGGACCTCAAGGTCGGGTACTAGGCCTGCGCCCGCGAGGCCGAGTTAGATGACTCGGGCATGTGCCGGTGTGCCGCGCAGTCGCGCGGCACACCGGCATGACATACGAGAGCCGGCCCAGGGCAGGCCGCGACGTTGCGACACAGATTGCTGGTAGGTAATGAGTTCTGGCGTTCTTGGCTCGCTGATCTCTAACACGCTGGTGCTGGGCAGCTTGTACGCGCTGGTCGGCGTCGGCTTTGTTATCCTCTTCCGCTCTACCGGGGTCGTCAATTTCGCACAGGGCGCGCTCATGGTCCTGGCTGCCTACCTGGTTTATACCTGTGCCGAATCCTTGCACCTGCCGCTGTGGATTTGCTTCATCGTCTCGATGGTCGCGATCGGCGTTCTTGGCGGCTTGTTCTACGTCGGTATGTTCCGGCGGATGGTCGGAGCGGACCTGTTCGTGACCGTCATCGCGACGCTCGGGCTGAGCGTGGTGCTGCAGATGGTCACGATCATGATCTGGGGCGCCCAGGTCCGCCCGATGCCCGAGCTTCCGAGCGGTAAGACGCTCTTCAGCATCGTCGGCATCCCGTTCACCGCCGTCGATCTCGTCGCGATCTTGCTCTCCGTGGTCCTGATCGCCATCCTGGAACTCTGCCTGCGCAAGACGATCCTGGGCATCGCGACTCGCGCGGTCGCGGATTCGTCCCACCTGGCCGCGCTCATGAAGGTCCGCGTGCACGGGATATCGGCGCTGGCGTGGGCGGTGTCGGCATTGTGCGCCGCCGCGGCCGGCTGTGTCCTGTCCCTGGTCGTCGGGTCCGTGGACCCGGTATCGATCGGCCAGCTTGGCCTGCTGGTGTTTCCCGTCGTGATCATCGGTGGGGTGGACTCGGTCAACGGGGCGCTGATCGGGGGCATCCTGGTGGCCGCGATCCAGAACGTGGTGCAGTACTACCTGGGCGGCAACTGGGTTGATCCGCTGGCCTACGCCGCACTGCTGGTCATGCTGCTGGTGCGTCCGCGCGGGCTGTTCGGCTCCCGTGCCGTGGCGAGGATCTGATGCGCGAGCGCGCGGCGCTGACCAGGCAGAAGATCCTGGCCGGGCCGGTGCCGGCGAAGCGCCTGGCCGAACCGGCCGGCTGGGCGGTGCTGGTGCTGGCTGCCCTGTGGCTGATGCTTCTGGGCAGTGTCTTCGATCAGTACATCGGCGGCCTGGTCATCATCTATGCCGTGAGCGCGCTGGGCCTGGACTGGATCCAGGGCCGGGCCGGCCAGGTCTCCATCGGCAGTGCCGCCTTCATGGCGGTGGGGGCGTACGTCACGGCCACGGCCACCGAGTGGCACGTGCCGACGCTGGTCGCGCTGCTCATGGCGTGCGCGGCCGGCGCGATCGTCGGCCTGGTCTTCGGTTTGCCGGCGCTGCGGCTGCGCCATCTGTACCTGGCGCTGTCCACGCTGGCCCTGCAATTCATTACCCAGACCGTCGCGCTGCAGTACGAGACCTCGACCGGGAATTTCGCTGGGTTTTCCGTGCCGGAACCCAACATCGGGTCGCTGACACTGTCGGGCCGGTCGCTTCTGGTCGCGCTGACAGTCGTGCTGGTGCTGGTCACCATCTGCCTGCGCAATCTTTACCGGCGGGCCCCCGGCCGGGCGTGGCAGGCAATCAGGGAAAACCAGATGGCCGCGGCCGTAATAGGGATTGACGTCAATCGCTGGAAATTGTCCGCGTTCGCGACCAGCTCGGCACTCATCAGCCTGTCCGGAGGCCTGCTCGCCTACTACACGTTGCGTGTCTTCGACGATACTTTCACGCTCACTTTCGCTTTGACGTTTGTGGCCATGGTGATTGTGGGTGGCCTCGGCTCCATTTCAGGGGCGATCCTGGGCGCGACCCTGATCACCATCGCGCCGTACGTGCTCTCGGACTGGACCAACGACCTGCCGTCGACAATGCCACTGGCGTCCTGGCTGTCGAACAACATCTCCTATATCGACAACGGGCTGTACGGGATAATTCTGCTGCTGTTCCTGCTGTATCAGCCGCGGGGCATAGCGGGCGCTCTCGCCGCGGCCGGCCAGCGGATCGCGACGTGGATCGGCCCGCGCGAGCGGCCTGTGCCAGCGGCCAGCCTTTCGGCCGCCCCGGCGCCGGTTCACGCCAACGGCTCGCAGGCGCCCGGACCCGCGCCGGTCCTGGCTGTCCGGGACCTGCAGCTCGTGTACCGCACCGGCGCGCTCGCGCTGTCGAGCGTCGACATCGACGTCAGACCGGGCGAGATCGTGGCTGTTCTCGGGCGCAACGGCGCCGGCAAGACCAGCACCTTGAGGGCGATCTCCGGCTTCTTCCGTGCCGACCGGGTGCGGGTGTCCGGCTCGGTCACCTTCGAAGGTCGGCAGATCGTCGGGGCGTCACCGACCCTCACCTCACGTCGCGGGATCGTCCTGGTGCAGGAGCGGGACAAGGTGTTCCCCAGCCTGACGGTGAACGAGCACTTCCGGCTCATCCGGAGTTCGGCCGCGGCGCAGGCCCAGGCCGAGGAGATCTTCCCGCCACTGCGGGAGCGGGCGAGTTCGCCTGCGGGCTTGCTGAGCGGGGGTGAGCGGCAGATGCTGGCCCTCGCGCTGGCCTGGACGATGCAGCCCCGGCTGTTGCTCGTCGACGAGCTTTCCCTGGGACTCGCGCCCGCGGTCGCCAAACGGCTCACAGCCAGCCTGCGTGACTTCCGCGACCGCACCAACGTGCCCATTTTGCTGGTTGAGCAGAACGTGTCCGCGGCCCTCGACGTGGCCGACCGGGTCTACATCATGGAGGCAGGCAGGGTGGTCTTCACCTCCGACGCCGACAACGTATCCCGCGACACGGTCCTCAACCTGTCGTTTGGCCAGCGATGACCTCGGGGGCACGGCTCACGCTCTCCGGGGTGCTGCGCACGTTCGGCGGCATCCGCGCGGTCGACGACGTCTCGTTCGGTGTGGCACCGGGCGAGACCCTCGGGATCATCGGGCCCAACGGCGCTGGCAAGTCGGTCCTGCTCAACGTCATCAATGGCGTTTACCTGGCCGAGTCGGGCACCATAACACTGGACGACGTGCGCATCGACCGCCTCCGGCCGCACCAGATCACCGCGCACGGGGTCGGCCGGTCGTTCCAGTCGACCGAGCAGTTCCGTGACTTCAGGGCGGCCGAGTACGTGATGCTCGGCCGCATGGCTCACCAGCGCACGTCCTTGTTCACCACCGCGGTCGGCTGGCCCGGGGTGCGCCGCTCAGAGCAGGACGAGGTCACCCGTGCCGAGGCCGCACTGGATCGCTTCGGCCTGGCCGGGCTGGCCTTCAGCCGGATCGGGGAACTGCCCTACGGGGCGCAGAAGCTCGTGGATATCGCCCGGGTGCTGGCCGCCGAGCCCCGGCTGATCCTGCTTGACGAGCCAACCTCGGGAACGACCTCCGTTGAGCGCACCATCATCTCCGACGTGCTCGAGGAGGTGGCTCGGTCCGAGGTCACCATGGTCATCATCGACCACGATGTCTCGTTCATCTCGGACATCAGCGACCGAATGCTGGTCATGAACTACGGCCGTCTGCTGGCCCAGGGCACACCCGAGGAGGTGCTCGCGCGGCCGGACGTCATCGAGGCTTACCTGGGCATCTGAGCAGCCCGCCATTTCCTGCGGAGGTCGCACCATGCATTACACCCACCTGGGCCGGACCGGGCTGTCGGTGAGCCGGCTCTGCCTGGGCAGCCTGAATTTCGGGCCGGTCACCGAGGCGGCCGACGCATTCCAGATCATGGATGCCGCTCAGGCCAGCGGCGTCAACTTCTTTGACACCTCAAACTCCTACGGCCGCCATCTTGGCCGGGGAACGGCCGAGCGGATCATCGGCGAGTGGTTCAGCCAGGGTGGCGACCGCCGCTCGCAGACGGTTCTCGCGACAAAGGTCTTTGTCGCCATGGACGACCGGCCCAACAGCGGCGGGCTGTCCGCGCTGAACATCCGGCGTGCGCTCGACGCGAGCCTGCGCCGGCTGCAGACGGACTACATCGACCTCTATCAGTTCCACCACGTCGACCGGCAAACCCCCTGGGACGAAATATGGCAGGCGATCGAGACGGCAGTGCGCCAGGGCAAGGTCCTCTACGTCGGCAGCAGCAACTTCGCTGGCTGGCACCTCGCGCAGGCGCAGGAGGCGGCGCTCCGCTGCGGCTTCACCGGCCTGGCCAGCGAGCAGTCCATCTACAACTTGATCAAGCGTGACGTCGAGCGCGAGGTGCTGCCAGCCGCGCGAAGCTACGGGATTGGCCTGCTGCCCTGGTCGCCGCTGCACGAGGGCCTGCTCGGCGGCGCCCTGCGCCGAGAACAGGACGGCCAGCGTCGGCGTGCGGGTCGGGCCGCGGCGGCGCTGGACGCCCACCGGGAACAGCTGGCCCGGTTCGAGGACCTCGCTGACGAGCTTGATATTGCGGCCGCTCAGCTGGCCCTGGCCTGGCTGCTGTCGCAGCCAGGCGTGACCGCGCCGGTGGTCGGTCCGCGGACCGTGGCCCAGCTCGAGTCGGTCATCGACGCGGTCGAGATCGGCCTGGAGCGGGCGGTGCTGGACCGCATCGACGAAATCTTTCCCGGCCACCAGCCCGCTCCAGAGGACTACGCCTGGTGAGCCGTCGGCTCAGACTGCGGTCGATCCTCCGTCGATGACTAGCTCGCTGCCCGTCATGTAGGACGACTCGTCGGAGGCGAGAAAGAGCGCGCCGTAGGCCACCTCGAGCGGCTGGCCGATCCTGCCGAGCGGCACGTTCCTCATCCGCTCGGCCCACTTCGCGGTGTCAAGCTGGCTCTCGCGGTTGACCTCGGTGTCCATTGGCCCGGGATGGATCGAATTGCAGCGGATGCCGTCCCGGGCGTAACTCAGCGCCGTGGACTTGGTGAGCAGGCGCACCGCGCCCTTGGACGCGCCATAGGCGGCACCGCTGCTGGCGATGATGCCGGACACCGACGACATGTTTATGATCGATCCGCCACCCGCGTCGCGCATGGCCGGGATCGCTGCCCTGGTCCCAAGGAACGTGCCTTTGAGGTTGACCGCGAGCACGTGGTCCCACTCTTGCCCGCTGGTCTGCTCCAGGGTCTTGCGCAACGGGATGCCGGCGTTGTTGACCAGGACGTTGAGCTGGCCGTGGCGCTCCAGCGCGACGGCCAGTGCTCGCTCCCAGTCGGCCTCGCTGGTAACGTCCAGCAGCACGAAGACCGCGTCGCCTCCGGCGGCGGTGATCTGCTCCGCGACCCGCTGCCCGGGTTCTTCGAGCACGTCCCCGAGCACCACCCGGGCGCCCTCCCTGGCGAACAGCGTGGCCTGGCTCTCGCCGAGGCCGCGGGCTGCTCCGGAGATCAGTGCCACCTTGCCGTCCAGCCGACCCATCTACCGCACTCCCAGCGTTGCGAGAACCGGCGCACCCCATCTGCCAGGCTCTTTCCAATATTGAGTTACAGGATAACTTGACAGACAATTCGTCATAAGGCAAGGTGCGGAGGGCGGAAGCCGCGACCGGCTTTGGTCTGATCTGCGCGCATCGTGCTGCGGTTCGGCAGCGCCAGGCCAGCCTGCACCGACCGCCAGAGAACGGGAGAACGCGTAGTGAGCGACTACGAACTGCTCAGGCTTGACGTAACGGACTTCATCGCTACCGTCACGCTCGATCGCCCGCCGGTCAACGCGCTGAACATGGCGCTGTACCAGGAGATCAGGGCGGTTTTCGATGAGATCTCGCAGCGGGCCGAAGACGTCCGGGTCGCCGTGCTCACCGCTTCTGGCAAGTACTTCTGCGTCGGCCGCGACCTGAAGAGCGCCGACAACGACCCGCAGGAGAAGCGCAACGCCGCGGTCCGCGCAGCCTTCTTCGCGCTGTACCACTGCGCGGTCCCGGTGATCGCCGCGGTCAACGGCCCGGCGCTGGGCGGCGGCCTGACGCTCGTGCTCGACTGCGACATCATCATCTCCTCCGATCTGGCCACGTTCGGGCTGCCGGAGATCAACGCGGGTCTGTGCGGCGGGATGGCGCTGAACCGACGCGGCTTCAACCAGTACGCGGGCCGCAAGCTGTACTTCACCGGCGACGCGATCAGTGGGGCAGAGATGTACCGGCTGGGCGTCGCCGACCAGGTGGTCAGCCCCGAGGAACTGATGCCAGCCGCGATGAAGCTGGCCGGGAACCTGGCCGCCAAGAGCCCGGTGGCCCTGCGCGCGGCCAAGTGGTCGGCCAACGAGGTCGAGAAGATTCTCGATTTCGAGCAGGCGTACCGCGCGGTCGAGTCCCGGGTCACACTCGGCCTGGCGCAGACCGAAGACCACAAGGAGGCCGTCCGGGCGTTCGTCGAGAAGCGCCCGCCCGTCTTCAAGGGCCGTTAGCGTCCGGCCAGGCTCGCCCGGGCCGGCAGGGGGCCGGCTCGTGGGTCCGCGACCAGCGAATGGAACAGCGACTGATGACCTACCAGACGGTGCGATACGAGAAAGAAGACGGAATCGGCATCCTGACTTTCAACCGGCCGGAAGTCATGAACGCCCACAACTACGACATGAAGGTGGAGGAGCAAGCGGTCGCCGAGGAGGTCAAGCGCGACGACGAGGTGCGGGTTCTCATCGTCACCGGCGCCGGGCGCGGGTTTCACGCTGGGGAGGATGTCAAGCAGGTCTTTCTCGGTGACGATTTCGACCGGCTGAAGGCGGACCGGCGCCGCTCCTGGCTCGGGGACCTGGATCCGAACGCCTGGACTGGCCAGGTCAGCCCGCGTTACTTCTACGGGTACCCCAAGCCGACGATCGCTGCCGTCAACGGGCCGGCCGTGGGGGCCGGGCTGAGCATCGCGGTCTCCTGCGACATCCGGGTCGCCTCGGAGAACGCGGGGTTCGGCTACTTCTACACCCGCCGCGGCCTGATGGGGCCGACCCGCGGCCTCGTCATGCTGGTCAACCTCATGGGCGCGTCGCGGGCCATGGAGATGATGCTGTCTGGGGAGATGATGGACGCCGCCGAGGCCGAGCGCACCGGCCTCGTGAGCCGCGTGGTGCCACAGGACGAACTGCTCGAGCAGGCAAGGCTTGTGGCCCGCAAGCTGATGAAGGGCGCCCCGCTTGCCCAGCGGGCCATCAAGGAATGCGTGTACAGGGCGCTGTACGAGCCGGACGGTCTGGAGACCTACAACACGCTCGTCGAGGCGGCCCTCGCCGAGACCGAAGACCATGCAGAAGGCTCGCGGGCCTACGCGGAAAAGAGGGCACCGGCATGGGTTTCCCGGTAGTTCCCGCGCAGGGCGTGGCCACATGAGCGCCGCTCCAGGTTCCCGGCCGGTCAGCCGCGTCCAGACCGACATCGCATCGCACGATCTGCACCACATATGGGTGCGCGGCCTCGACCTGACCGCCGAGGTCATGGGCCAGGTGTCGTTCGGCGAGATGGTCTTCCTGCTGGTGGCGGGGCGCCGCCCGGACGCCGAGGAGCTTCACCTCGTCGACGCGATGCTGGTGGCGCTCGTCGAGCACGGGCTCACCCCCAGCGCGATGGTCGCTCGGGTCACCTACTCGGTGGCCCCCGAGTCCCTGCAGGGCGCCGTCGCGGCCGGGCTGCTCGGCGCGGGCAGCGTGGTCCTCGGGTCGATGGAGGAGTGCGGACGGCTGCTGACCAGGATCGGCGAGGAAGTCGCCGCCGGGGCGGACCGCACCAAGTCGATCACGAAAATCGTCGGTGAGTACCGCTGCGCCGGGCTCCGGCTGCCCGGCATCGGCCACGCCATTCATACCGAGGGCGACCCGAGGGCCGCGCGGCTGTACGCCCTGGCCGAAGAGTACGGGCGCCGGAGCGAGCATCTGGATGCGCTTGAGGAACTGGCTGCCCTAGCATCCCCGCCCGGCAAGCAGCTGCCGGTGAACGTCACCGGCGCGGTGGCCGCGATCCTGCTGGAACTGGGCGTGCCGTGGCAGTTGCACCGGGGCTTCGCCCTCATCAGCCGCAGCGCCGGGCTCGTCGCCCATGTCGGGGAGGAACTGCGCGAGCCGATCCTGCCTGCGATCCGCAGGCTCATGCGCGAAGACGAGGCGAAGGCGAGGGCGGGCGAGTGAAGGTCGGCTTCATTGGCCTCGGCCACATGGGCAAGCACATGGCCGCGGCCGTGCTCAGGGCTGGTTACGAGCTGACCATCCACGACATCCGCCCGGAAGCCGCCGAGGACCCGCTGCTCGCGGGCGCGCGCTGGGCGGACACGCCGCGGGCAACCGCCGCGGCCAGCGACGTGCTCATCACGTCGCTGCCCGGGCCCGAACAGGTCGACGCGGTGGTGCTCGGGCCGGACGGGGTGCTGTCCGGGCTGCGTCCAGGGACCTTTTACATCGACATGAGCACCAGCACACCGGGGGAAATGCGCAAGATCGCCGATGCCGCCGCCGAGCGCAGTGTGCAGACCGTCGACGCGCCCGTGGCGGGAGGCATGCGCGGAGCCCGGAACGCCACGCTGACCATCATGGCCGGCGGAACCGAGGAGGCTTACCAGGCCTGCCTGCCCGTGCTGCGAGCGATGGGCGAGAAGATCTTCCTCGTGGGCGGCGTCGGCGCCGGCCACGTCGCGAAGCTCGTGAACAACATGATGACGATCATTAACGGCCTGACCGCGATGGAGGCCATGGTGGTCGGCGCCAAGGCCGGGCTCGACGTGGAGCGGTTGCTCGAAGTCGTCGAGGCCGGGACCGGCAGCAGCTTCTCGCTGAACGTCCTGCGATACGTCATCTTCCGGGGCAACTTCGACCCGGCCAAGTTCGCGCTGTCCTTGGCCGCCAAGGACCTGCGGATCGCCGTGGAGTATGCCGACGAGCTCGGCGTCCAGATGAGCGTCGTGCCGCACGCGGCCGAGGCCCTCGCCGAGGCGATGCAGCGCGGGCTTGGCGACCGCGACTGGAGCAGCTACATCACGCTCATCGAGGAAAGTGCGGGTGTGGAGGTGCGGACATCATGACCGCCGGCAGCCAGCCAGTTGCGCAGCGGCCGCCCATCCGTCGGCCGGAGCCCGGCGGCTACGACCGGGACACCGTGCTGGTCGGCGGTGAGTGGCGGCCTGCCCGGTCGGACGAGCGGCTCGCGGTGCAGGACAGCAGCACGGAGGAAACGCTTGGCGCCATCCGGTCCGGCAGCGGTGAGGACGTGGACGCCGCGGTGGCGGCCGCCCGCGCAGCGCTGCCCGGCTGGGCCGCGACGCCGCCCGCCGCCCGGGCCGGCCAGCTGCGGGCGCTCGCTGCCGCCCTGGAGTGCCGAGCCGACGAGCTGACCGCGCTGATCTCTGCGGAAGTCGGCACCGCGGTCCGGATGTGCGCCGCCATCCAGGTTGCGAGCTCGCTGCGGCTGATCGGCCTCTCCGCCGACCTGCTGACCGCGGAGCCGCTCGAGGAGCGGTTCGGCAATTCCCTGGTGGTCCAGCGTCCGGCCGGCGTGGTAGCGGCGATCACTCCGTGGAACTACCCGCTCTTCCAGACCGTGGCGAAGGCCGCCGCGGCGATAGCCGCCGGGTGCACGGTCGTGCACAAGCCCAGCGAGCTCGCGCCGCTCAGCTCGTTCGTCCTCGCAGAGGCAGCCCAGGCCGCGCTGCCGGCCGGCGTCTACAACCTCGTGCCCGGCAGCGGCCCCGTGGTCGGAGAGGCGATGGCCACTCATCCCGACGTCGCCATGGTGTCCTTCACCGGGTCGACCGCCGCGGGGACCCGGGTGTATGAGCTGGCCGCAAGGTCGATCAAGCGAGTCGCGCTGGAACTCGGCGGCAAGTCGGCGAGCGTGATCCTGGATGACGCGGACCTGCCGGGAGCGGTGCAGGCCACCGTGAACCGGGCGTTCCTCAACTCGGGCCAAACCTGCGACGCCTGGACCCGGCTGCTCGTCCCGCGCGCCCGGCTTGACGACGCGCTGGACCTGGCCGTCGCGTCGGCGCAGCGGCTGACGCTCGGGGACCCGTTCGACCGCGGCACCAAGCTCGGCCCGCTCATCTCGGCCCGGCAGCTGAACCGGGTGCGGGGCTTCGTCGAAGAGGCGCTGGCCGACGGGGCCAGCGCACCGGCCGGCGGCCCGACGCCGCCCGACGGTTTCGAGCGCGGGCACTACTTCCGGCCCACCGTGCTGGCCAACGTGCAGCCGTCGATGCGGGTCGCTCGCGAAGAGGTGTTCGGCCCGGTTCTGGCCGTGCTGACCTTCGACAGCGAGGAAGAGGCCGTTCGGATCGCCAACGACACCCAGTACGGCCTCAGCGGGGCCGTATGGTCGGCGGACCAGGAACGGGCCCTGGAGTTCGCCCGCCAGATGGACGCGGGCCAGGTCGTGATCAACGGCGGCGCGTTCAACCCGCTCGCTCCCTTCGGCGGCGTGAAGCAGTCGGGCATCGGCCGGGAACAGGGCGTCTACGGCATCCGCGAGTTCCTGGTGCCCGTGGCCCTGCAGTCCTGACCCTGCAGTCCTGACCCCGGAGACAGAAAGGAACGGATCTCATGGCCGCAAGCACGGCACTGCGCGGCGTCCGGGTGCTGGAGTGCACGCACTTCATCTCGGGACCGCGATGTGGCCAGCTGCTGGCCGACCACGGCGCCGAGGTCATCAAGATCGAGCCGCCGTCGGGTGATCCGGCGCGCAAATCCCCGCCGATGAGGTCTGGCTGGAGCCTGTACTTCGCCGCCCACAACCGGCGCAAGGAGAGCGTGTCGGTTGACCTCAAGCAGGACGGCGGACGGCTGATCCTGCGCCGCCTGATCGAGTGGGCGGACGTTCTGATCACGAATTACACGCCCGGAGCCAGCGAGCGCCTGGGCCTTGACTTTCGCGCTGCTTCACAGGTCAACCCCCGCATCGTCGTGGTCCGGATCTCGGCGTTCGGCCTGAGCGGTACCGACCGCAACCTGCCGGGTTTTGACGGCACCGTGCAGGCCCGGAGCGGATTCGCGCACATGGTCGGCCCGGAGGACCGGCCGCCCACGGTCACCTCTGTCCCGGTGCTCGACTTCCTCGGCGCGGTCGAAGGCGCCTACGGCGCGCTGCTCGGGCTGCACCAGCGTGATCAGACCGGCCAGGGAACCGAGGTCGACGTTTCCATGATGGACGCGGCCAGTACGGTGCTCGGCTACCTGTACGCCGAGGTGATCGACAACGGCAAGGATCCGAAGCGGACCGGGAGCCGGGCCCCGTACGCGCTCACCGGTGCCTATCAGTCGCTGGACGGTTTTCTGTACATAGCGCCGATCGGGTACCCGGCGTGGAAGGCACTGTCCGAGTTCGTGGGCCACCCGGAGTGGGCCGCCGAAGGGGCCGCCTACCTCGATGCGGACGCCCGGCTGCGAGATCGGGCCATCATCGAGGACGCGATCGAACGCTGGACCGAACAGCTCACGAACGCGCAGGTCATGGACGCGTGCGAGGGTGCGGGCATTCCGTGCGGGGTGATCAAGTCGGTCAAGGACGTGGTAGCGGATCCGCTCCTGGCGCAGCGCCATATGATCCAGCCCGTCGAGCTGGGTACCAGCGGCAAGACGGTGCCAATGCCCGGCGCCGAGATCAAGATAGGCGCTGGTGGCGAGCAGGCCGCCCGGCCGGAGGACGACCACCCCGTCGTGCCCGACCTCGGTGCCGACACCGAAGCAGTGCTCGGCCGCCTCGGCTTCAGCGCCGGCCAGATCGCCCAGTGGCGGTCCGACCGGGTGATCTTCGAGCCAGACTCCAGCGTGAGGTGAGACATGAGCGCCCCATACCCGGGCTTCCGGCCGGGATCCTTACCCTCCGGCGTGAGGCAGGCTGCCAGCCCAGCCGATCACGCGATCCCAGAGCCACCGCCGGGAACCGGCCAGGTTGTGGCAGTGCCCGGACCGGCGCAGCACGACGAACCGGATGTCGGTGGCCGACCGGTACGCGGTGACCTCGAGGCGCGGATCCTGGACCACGTCCCGCTCGCCAAAGCCGAGCAGGATCGGCACGTCCACCTCGGCAGCGGCCTGGGCGTTGGGGCCGTCGCGCGTGGCGAGCGCCCTGGCGGCAGCCAGGGGGAATGTGGTCGCGACCGCCTCGTCCGCGGCGATCACGACCTCGGGAACGTCGGGCCAGTAAAAGAGGTAGCGCTGCCACGCGGTGCGGCGGTCCTGAAAGTGGTATCCGTCGATGAGCACCGAGGTGGCCTCGAACTCATCGCGCTGCAGGGACCCGGCCTTCCACATCGGCTCGGTGCCCCCTCCCTCGGGCGGGGCCGGGATGTGCGTGCCCATGATGGCGCGGCCGAGGACGGCCAGGGCGTGGAACGTACCGTGCCTGGCCTGCTGGACGGTGACCAGCCCGGCCCCCAGCGAGTGGCCCAGCCCGATCAGCCGACACCCATCGGGCGTCCAGCCATCGGGTCCCCGGACACCGCCCAGCAGGTCTTCCCGGCGGAGCAGGTCGAGCACGCCCGTGACCGTGGCCTGGTTGGCATCGACCATGGCTTCCCAGGTCAGGCTCGTGGCTGGCCGGGGCCTGCTCGAGTCGCCAGCAGCCAGGTTGTCACAGGCGACCACGAGGTAACCCCGGCCGGACAGATACTCGGCCATCGAGTATCCGGGGTGACCGGGAATGTTCATGTGAAAGTACGATCTGGAGTAGCCGCCACCGGGAAAGGCGAACACGATCGTCGGGACGTCGCTGGCCGGGCCGCGCGGGGCGAAAATCTGCGCCGACGTGAAAAGCTCCCCGGCGCCGGGCAGCACGCCCGAGACGTCGACGGTAACCGGAACCGGACCGGGCTGCCTACTCCGCATAACCCGTGGCCGTGCCCGCCAGTACCTTCGTGCCGCCGGAATTCTCCGCCCACATGTCAACGGTGAGTTTCACGCGGCCGTCCGCAACGGCCTTGTCGGTCACCACGCCCCGCACGGTCACCACGTCATCAATCGCGACGAAGCCGATGAACTTGATCGACAGCGACCCGCCGACAAAGCCGGCCCCGAAGAACTTCATGAACAGCTCGCCCAGGTACTCGGCGGTCTGGCCGCCATTAATGTTGGGCTCGCGCAGTCCGGTGGCCTGCGCGGCCGCATAGTCCGTGTGCCGGTTTCTGGCCGCGGGCCAGCCCTGATAGATCCGGGACTTGTCCAGGGTGACCAGCTTTGTGATCGGCTCCAGCTCCTGGCCGACCTGGGTGTCCCGGGATGCCTTGATGGCCGGTTCGCGGAAGGCCGTCGGGTCGGTGGGAAGATCGGCGGTCATCGCTGCTCCTGTCCTGGCGTCGGCGCTGCGTTCGGGGTGCCGGACGGCTCGGCGGCCGGCCGGACGGGGGTGGCCACGGTCTTCGACATCCGCATGACCTCCGTGCCGTCGGGATCGGTCACCGACATGCCCGCCACGAAGAACGTGCGTCCCCGGCGCCGGTATATGTCGATGAGCGTGCCGGTCATCGTGTAAGGCACGCCGATTCTCAGCGGGACCAGGTAATCGAATTCCTGCTTGGCGAACAACGATCCGCCCGGGGGATAGGAGTAGTAGCCGTAGAAGAGCCTCGCGTCGAACGAGGAAAGGTAGACCGGGGAGATGATCCGGCCCCCGAACGGGGAGTCGTCCATGTACCAGGGGTTGTAGTCGTCGTTCGCCCACGCGTTGCGCTCGACCTGCTCAGCGCTGATGACGAAGTCGAGCGAGCCGAGTTTGTCGCCAACCTGCGCGTCGGACAGGGCATGCGTTCCGGTGTAGAGCTGCTCCGCGGTTTTCCGCTCGGACATGCGTACCTCCCCTGGGGTTGGCTAGCGCGGTCAGTCGGCGATGCGGTAGATGCGCCGGGCATTGTCGGCGAGGATCATCTGCCGCTCATCGTCGGTCAGGTCCAGGCCGATGATCTGCTCGAGCTGCGGCTGCAGCAGGAAGCGGGGCCCGTCGCTGCCGAACATGAACCGGTCGGCGCCCACGCTGCGGATGAGTCGCGTGGCGTCCTGGAGTGCCGCCGCCCGCGGACCGTCCCGTACCTCGATATTTTCGGCGTAGAAACTGCCGGAGGTGTCGAAGTACAGGTTGGGAAACTGCTGCGCGAGCGCGACCCGCTCGTCCCAGTAGGCGCTGGGGAAGTGCGCCATGACGAGTCGCAGCCGGGGGAAGGCGGCGAGCACTTCGGCGAAGTTGGCCGGCTCGCCATAGGCCACGCCGGAGTCGGGCTGCCCGAGCGTTCCGGTGTCGGAAACGATCGCTACGTCCAGGTCGGCGCACGCCTGGTACATCGGCCAGAACGCGCGGTCGGCCGGGTGCTCGAAGTACAGGCCCGGCAGCATCTTCACGATGCGGGCACCCTGCGAGACGCGTAGCTCCAGTTCCTGGACCATTTCCTCGGGGCTGAACACCTTCTGCATGCTGATGGCCGGCACCAGCCGCGGATTGTCGGCCGCGGTCTGGCACATCCAGGCGTTCTGCCTGCGCAGCCGGGAGGCGAGGTTGCCCTCGATGCCGGCGGCAGCGGCTTTTCGTTCGTCATCGGTGAGTTCGGCGGGAAGCTCGCTGAGCAGCGACTGCCGCATCTGCCGGGTCGGGAAGTTCGGCAGGCACACGATCTTCGAGATGCCTTCCCGGTCCATGTGGGACGTGACCGATTCCGGGTTGGCCCACCGGTCACGGTCGCGCCGCCCAGGGTGGACGACGTTCTTCCGCTCCAGGTCCAGGCTGCGGTAAAGATGAACGTGCGCATCGATAATGTCGAAATCGGTGGCTGGCACGGCGGCTCCATCGCTCGTCGGATTTCCGTTACCGTCCGCGGAACACCGGCTTGCGGCGCTCCCGGAAGGCGGACGCGGCCTCTATGCGGTCCTCGGTCGCCATCAGGACGGCGGCCAGGTCGCGTTCGAGCTGCAGTCCCTCGGCCAGGGGAAGTTCGCTGCCCCGGCGGACCGCTTCCTTGGCGTAGGTGACCGCCTGCGGGGCGAACCGCGCCAGCCGCTGGGTCAGCTCGGCGGCCCGGGTGTCGAGCTGCTCGCCCGGCACCACGTCGCTGACCAGGCCGATGCGCAGCGCCGTGGCCGCATCGATCCGTTCTCCGGTCATGATCAGCCGCAGGGCGTGGCCCAGTCCGACGATGCGGGGCAAGCGCTGGGTCCCGCCCGCGCCGGGAATTATGGCGAGGCTGACCTCGGGCGATCCGAACGTGGCCTCCTCGGCGGCGATGCGGATATCGCAGGCCGCCGCGATCTCCAGTCCTCCGCCCAGGCAGTATCCATGTATGGCCGCGACAGTCGGCTTCCTGGCCTCTGCCAGCACGTCAATCCAGGTGGCGGCGTGTTTGATCGCGCGGGCCTCGATGCCGGAGCCTGGTACCTCGAATTCACCGATGTCCGCTCCGCTGCAGAAACCTTTCGGCCCCGCCCCGCGGATAAGGATCACCCGGACGTCAGTGTTTTCCTCCGCAGCCAGGACAGCGGCGGGCAGGAGTTCGCGAATGCGCGCGTTAATGGCGTTGATGGCGTCCGGCCGGTTCAGGGTGATCGTGGCTACGCCGTCGGCGTGCTTGCTGATCAGCTCATCTGGCTTGCCCACAGAGGTGGCACCCATCGTTCAGCCTTGCGCCAGCACGTGCCGGGCAATCTGGATCCGCTGCATCTCGGAGCTGCCCTCGCCGATCCGGTAACCGCGCAGATCCCGGTACATGCGCTCGATCGGCAGATCGGCCATGAAGCCGGCCCCGCCGAAGATCTGCAGGGTTGTGTCGGCGGCGCGGCCGGCCATCTCCGTGGCGTAGAGCTTGGCGCGTGAGGCGGCGATCCTGGCATCCCGCTCGCCCAGGTCGAGTTTCCACGCCGCGGCCAGGACGAGCAGGCGGGCCGCCTCTAGCTCGACGTCCATGTCGGCGAGCATGAACTGGATGGCCTCATGCTGCCCCAGCGTCTGGCCGAACGTCTGCCGGGTCACTGCGTAGTTGGCGGCGAGCTTCTTGAGTTCCTGGGCGGCGCCCACGCACCGGGCGGCGATGTAAAGGCGAGTTCGGTTGACCGACGCCATCATGGTGGCGAAGCCGTTTCCCACCCCGCCCAGGACCCGGTCCGGCCCAACTTTGCAGTCATCGAGCGAAAAGGACGATATGTGGTAACCGTGCCAGCCGAGCTTTCGGAATCGGTGGGTGAAGTGCAATCCGGGGTCGGTGCGGTCGATCACGAACACGGTGAACCGGTCTCGGAGTGAAGCCGACGCGTCCGTGACCGCGAGCAGCAGGATGTAGTCGCTGGTCTCGGCGTTCGAGATGAACTGCTTGCTTCCGGAGATCTGCCATCCGCCGTCGACGCTGACCGCCCTCGTGCGTATGCCGCCAAGGTCGGATCCCGCCTCTGGCTCGGTGAGCGCGATGCATGCCGTCTTCTCTGCTCGCAGCGCAGGTTTGAGTAGCCAGTCCACCTGCTCCTGATCGCAATGCACGAGTGACTGAGGCAAGCGGCCGATCACCTCGGCTAGCGGCATTGTGGTGCGGCCGATTTCCTCACCGACCAGCACCTCTCCGAGCGGACCGATCCCGCCTCCGCCCAGCTCGCTGGGCAGGTTGAACCCGTAAATGCCGAGGCTGACCGCGCGCTGGCGCAGTTCCCGCATGGTCGCAGAGTCGACGTCGTCGGCCAGGTCGACCTGCTGCTCCAGGGGCGCCAGCTCCCGGTGGATGAACGCCCGGACTGAGTCCTGAATCTGTCGCAGTTCGAGCGGTATGGACAGGTCCATGTTGTGTCCGTTCACGTCGGGAGCGTTCGGCAGGCGAAACCAATGCCTTACAGGATAACTTGCCAGACAAATTTCTGTACAGGGAACGATGTGGGCCTTGACGTGGCATAAGTCACCGCGGCGCCCGGTCTACGGGCCGCAAGATCCCGGGCGGCTTGCGCGACCGAAACCCGGGCGGAGAAGGTTGGCAGCATGGATCGCCTGCGCATTGGTGCCCTCGGGGCAGCACGGATCGCGCCAGTGGCAGTGCGTGAAATGTCCATGCCGAACCCGTGAAAACATGCAGCGGCCAGGACCCCGGACGGCCAGGGTGGGGTCGTGGCTGTGCTGAGAGTGGGGACGCTGGGGGCTGCCAGGATTACGCCGACGGCGCTGGTCAGGCCGTCGCGGGTGGTGTCGGAGGTGGTCGTCACCGCGGTGGCGGCCCGGGAGCCGGCGCGGGCGCGGGAGTTCGCCGACAAGCACGGCATCCCGGTCGTGCACCCCAGCTATGCGGCGCTCATTGGCGATCCCGAGGTTGACGCGATCTACAACCCGCTGCCGAACTCGCTGCACGCGCCGTGGACACTGCGCGCGATCGCCGCTGGCAAGCACGTGCTCTGTGAGAAGCCGTTCGCCTCGAACGAGGCGGAGGCGGCCGGGGTCGCCGACGCGGCCAAGTCGGCCGGGGTCGTGGTCATGGAGGCGTTCCACTACCGCTATCACCCGCTGGCCCGCCAGATGCAGCAGATCGCCGCCGGGGAACTGGGCGAGCTGCGGCACGTCGAGGCCGCGCTCTGCTTCCCGCTGCCCAGGTTCTCCGACATCCGGTACCGGTTCGACCTGGCCGGCGGGGCCACGATGGACGCGGGCTGCTACGCGATCAACTGCATCCGGATGCTCGGCCAGGGCGAGCCAAAGGTCACCAGCGCCCGGGCCAAGCTGCGCGGTCCGGACGTCGACCGGGCGATGGTCGCCGACTTCCGGTTCCCCAGCGGCGCGACGGGGCGCATCCGTGCTTCGCTCTGGTCGGCCCAGCCGCTCCGGATCTCCGCCAGGGCCGTCGGCGAACGTGGCGAGATGCGGGTGCTGAACTACCTGGCCCCGCAGGCTTTCAGTCTGCTGAGGACCCGCACCAGCCAAACCGCGCGGTGGGAGCGGGTCCGCGACCACACCGCGACCTATGTCTACCAGCTGCGCGCGTTCGCGGCAGCGGTCCTTCGCGGCGAGCCGGTGATCACGAACGCTGATGACGCGGTCGCGAACATGCGGCAGATCGACAGCGTGTACCGGGCTGCCGGGCTGCCCCTGCGGGGTAAGCAGGATTAGCCGGCGATCAGGATCAGTTGCGCTCGCCGGTTTCATGCAGCAGCGGCGCCGGGCCGACAACCAGCGGGTCGGGCCGGCCGACGACCGACTCGTCCTTGTCCTCGTACGGAACGCGGGACAGGACGTAACGCATGGCCTCGAGCCTGGCCCGCTTCTTGTCGTTGCTCTTCACCACGGTCCACGGGGCATCCGCCAGGTCCGTGTAGTAGAACATCGACTCCTTGGCCTTGGTGTAGTCGTCCCACTTGTCCAGCGAGGCCAGGTCGGTCGGGCTGAGCTTCCACCGCTTGACCGGATCCAGCTGGCGGCGCACAAACCGGCGCAGCTGCTCGGTCCTGGACACCGAGAACCAGAACTTGATCAGCAGGATCCCGTCCCTGGCCAGCATCCGCTCGAACTCCGGCGCCTCGCGCAGGAACTCCATGACCTCGTCCGGCTCGGTGAAGCCCATCACCCGCTCGACGCCTGCCCGGTTGTACCAGGACCGGTCGAACATGGCGATCTCGCCGGCCGCCGGCAGGTGCGCGATGTAGCGCTGCAGGTACCACTCGCTCTGCTCGCGCTCGGTCGGCTTGTCCAGGGCGATCACGTGCGCTCCGCGCGGGTTCAGGTTCTCGGTGAAGCGCTTGATTGTGCCGCCCTTGCCCGCCGCGTCACGGCCCTCGAACAGGATGATCAGCCGGCGCTGCTGGGACCTGACCGAGCGCTGCAGCTTCAGCAGCTCGATCTGCAGCGCGCGTTTTTCCTTCTCGTACCGGCGGCGGCGCAGCTTCTTCGGGTACGGGTAGTCCTCACGGAACGTCGGCACCATCTTGCCGTCCGGCCCGAGGAGCTCTGCCTTGCCGCCCCGCCGGTAGTGGATGCTCAGGCCAAGCTGGTCAGCCAGACGTTCCAGGATCGCGTCGGCGTCTCGGTTACGGCCGCTAGGCACCACAAGGACCCCCGTTCCGACCTGCGGAAACTAACCCGGGCCCCGGGCAGCGCTGGCGGCGCGGGCGAACACCCGGCGTCGTACCCGCCCACCGCAGGGACACACCTACCCCCCGGGGCCGGGCGCGGGCCGGCCATCATCGAGCAGTGACCTTGTTCCTGGGCGGATCCGACGTCGCGAGTCTCCTGGACATCGACGAACTAGCCGGGGCGTTGCGTACCGGGTTCCTGAAACACGATGCGGCGCCGCCCACCGGGCTGCGGGTAACGGCAGACCTCCCCGGAGGAGCCACGGCGACGGCCCTGCTGCCGGGGCTGCTGGCCGGAATACCCGCTTATACCGCCAAATTGAACGCAAAGTTCCCGGCGGCTCTGCCAGCCCTGCGCGGCGTGGTGTGCCTGCACAGCCTGGACGACGGCCGCCTGCTGGCGGTCCTGGACTCGGCCAGCCTCACTGCGTGGCGCACCGGGATCGCCGCCGCGGTGGCGACTGACGTGCTGGCGGCACCTGGGGCCGCGACGCTCGGGATCGTGGGTGCGGGCGCCCAGGCGGAGCTGGTGCTGGCCGCCCTGTCCAGGTTCCGCCCGGTCACCCGGCTGACGGTCTTCGACGTGGACGCGGCCCGCGCGGAGCGGTTCGCCGCCGCACATGCTCCGAGGCCGGACGGGCACGCGGCATGGGTCGCCGGCAGCGCCAGGGAGGTGGCCGCGGCATCGGAGATCGTGGTCCTCGCCACCTGGAGCCGGGAGCCGCTGCTGTGCCTGGCCGATCTGCGGCCAGGCCAGCACGTGACCAGCCTGGGCGCGGACGAGCCGGGCAAGGCAGAGCTGGCAGCAGATGCGCTGCGGGCGGCGACCGTAGTGGTTGACCAGGAAGATCTGGCCCGCGCCGGCGGTGCGCTGGCCGCAGACGGCCTGCGGGACCTGCGCCCGGCCACGCTCGGGCAGGTGCTGGCCGGCGCGCACCCGGGTCGTCGCGGCCGCGACGAGCTGACCGTGTACGCGCCGGTCGGCCTGCCATGGCAGGACCTCGCGGCCGCCTGGATCGTGTACCAGGCCGCGGTCGCGAAAGGACGGGGCGTGGACCTGGACCTCCTGGCCTGACCTGCTGCGTCGCCCCTGCAGACGCAGCGCAGCGGGGCCATGTGGCGCGCTCCTACCGAGCCGAGCGGCGATACCGCACGCCGAATACAGCCAGTGCGATTCCGGTCAGCGCGATCAGCGGTCCAAGGACGGCCCAGAACGTGACGCCAGACATCACGCTGCCGCCGATGTAGCCGAGGCCTTGCAGGCCGAAGACGATTCCGGCGACGGCGATCAGCGTGCCGACGACGATGAGCAAGCCGCTCTTCATGCGCATCTCCTCAGGCAGCACGGGCGCTGCGTCTGATGTCTCTACGCCCGTGAACGGCTCCGGCGGTGCGATGGTTCGGCGGGGCCGGACGGCGGTGACGGGACCGCAGCCAGGCGGCGGCGCAGCCGTGACGGTTTGGTGGCAATCGGTCGCGGGCCGGCGTGGCTGGCGGGCCATCCCAGAAAACGCCGCGTAGTGTACAGCCCGCCCAGCCGAGAGGGTGCCGCAACCCCAGGCCCGGGTAAAACGTCTACAAAGCATCAGCAGGAATGGACTGCGCCAAAGCGCTCCCTAGCCGGGGACATCGCGCGCGGGACGGGCACGGTAAGGGGAGCGACATGAGGCACACGGCGGTGCGGTGGCTGTTCGCCCTTGGGGCCCTGGTTGCGGCCGGGGCACTGGTGTTCGGTCAGGTCGGGGCGGCGGGAGCCAGCCCGTCGCGGGCCGCGGTACGGGCGTCCGCCCCCGAGTACGTTCTGCCCGGCCGGATTCTCGCCCTCGGGATGCATGGCCCGGCCGTGCGGCGCCTGCAGGTCCGCCTCGCCGCGCTGAAGTACTACCCGGGCCCGATCGACGGAAAGTTCGGGCTGGACACGCTCGAAGCGGTCTGGGCGTTCAAGGAAACCCAGGGACTCATCATCAACAGCGCGAACCAGGATCAGGTGTCGCGCGCCGCCGAGCGCGCGCTCGTGCATCCCCGGGCGCCCAAGGTCCTCGCCCCGCACGGCGGCGCGACGCGGATCGAGGTCAACATGGGCGACGAGGTCCTGGTCCTGTACAAGAACCGCAAGGTCGATCTCATCAGCCACGTTTCCACCGGGGCCGGATGCCTGCCCGGGCAGGGCTGCGGCTGGAACACCCCGACCGGGAATTACCACGCGCTGTCGTATCTCCCGGGATGGGTCACCGTGCCGCTCGGGGAAATGTACAACCCGGTCTTCTTCATCGGCAGGCTCTACGCCATTCACGGGGAGTGGGACTCCAGCGTTCCCTGGTACCCGGACTCGCACGGCTGCGTCCGCATCCCGTACGACACCGCGACGTTCTTCCACAAGCTATTCCCGGTCCCCGGCACGCCGATCTACATCAGGAACTAGTCGTCCGGGCCCGTGCGGCGGGGCGGCCGGCTAACCCGCCCCGCGGGCCGACATCCGTGCCCTGCACCACGTTCACGCTGTTTACCGCGCTGGTATCCAGGCTGGACCCGGCGGCAAATCCCAGTAAACTCGTCGGTTATCGACCGACAGGCTGGGCCTGTCCTGGCTTGAGGTGGGGTGCTCCGATGCGGCGAATTATGCCTGCGGTCGCCGCCGTGGCGATCTGCGCCGGAATCGTCGCTTGCGGCAGTTCGTCCTCGTCGCCCAGCTCGTCGGCTGGCAGCGCGGCGGCGAGCTGCTCCAACGCGTCGATCCAGAAGGACCTCTACAAGAAGGGCCAGCTGACCGTCGCCACGGACAAGCCCGCCTACCCGCCGTGGTTCGAGAACAACAACCCGGCCAACGGCAAGGGCTTCGAGAGCGCGGTCGCCTACGCGATCGCCAAGCAGCTCGGGTTCAAGACCTCGCAGGTGCAGTGGGCATACGAGCCGTTCGACGCCTCGTACTCGCCAGGGCCAAAGAAGTTCGACTTCGACATCAACGAGATCTCGTACACGGCGCAGCGGGCCACGGCCGTCTCGTTCTCGTCCAGCTACTACGACGTGAGCCAGGCGCTGGTGGCGGTGAAGAGCAGCCCGATCGCCACCAAGCACACCCCGGCCGAGCTGAAGTCGTACGTCTACGGCGACCAGGTGGGGACCACCAGCCTGGCGTTCATCACCAGCCAGATCCAGCCCACAGCGCAGCCCAAGGTGTTCCAGACGCTCAACGACGTGAAGTCGGCGCTGCAGACGCGGCAGATCGCAGCGTTCGTCACGGACACGCCGACCGCCCAGTACATCACTTCCTCGGAGATCCCCGGCACGGAGATGGTCGCCCAGTTCCCGAGCACCGGCGAGCACTACGGCCTGCTGTTCAGCCTGGGCAACCCGCTGGTCGCGTGCGTGAACAAGGCCATCGCGACGCTGAAGTCGAACGGGACGCTGCAGGCGCTGCAGAAGCGGTACCTGCAGATCTACCTCACCGTCCCGACGATCAAGCCATGACTGGGTTGCCCGGCAGCCGGCCATGAGTCTCGGCGTCGGCGGCCCGGCCCCCGGATCGTTCGGGACCACCGGCCGCGGGCCGCGCCTGCTGTCCGGCGGTGGCCGGCGGGCGACCGCCGTCTCCTCGGCCAGCACGCTGGTCGTGCTCGCCGCGATCGTCGTGGTCTTCCTGCTCGCTCCGGGCAGCGCCCAGGTTCGGCATACGTTCTTCAACCCGACCGACATGTGGCAGGCATTCATCGGCGACCCGAAGAAGGGCTACTACTCGGTCGGGGAGGCCATCTGGCTGAACATCAGGATGTTCCTGGCGGCCGAGGTGCTGATCCTGATCGCCGCGCTGGTCATCGCGCTGGTGCGGCTGTCGACCAGCCCGGTCGCGTTCCCGTTCCGGGTACTTTCCATGATCTACGTGGACTTCTTCCGCGGTGTGCCGCTGCTGCTGGTGATCCTGGCGATCGGGTTCGGCGTGCCCGCGCTGCGGCTGCCGTTCGTCTCGACCCAGTCGGCAGCGGTCTACGGCGTGGCCGCGCTGGTGCTCTCCTACTCGGCCTACGTGTCCGAGGTCTACCGGGCCGGGCTGAACTCGGTACACCTGAGCCAGGTGGCCGCCGCCCGGTCGCTCGGGCTGTCGCAGGCCTCGTCGCTGCGCTACGTGATCCTGCCGCAGGCCGTGCGGAACGTCGTCCCGCCGCTGCTTAACGACTTCATCAGCCTGCAGAAGGACACCGCGCTGGTCGGCGTGCTCGGCGCGATCGAGGCGAACGAGGCCGCCCAGATCTACAGCAGCACGGTGTTCAACTACTCCAGCTACGCGGTGGCGGCCGTGCTGTTCCTCATCCTCACGATCCCGCTGGCCCGGTTCACCGACCGGGTGATCGCCAGGGACCGCAGCCGGCGCCTGGCCGGGTCGGCCCCGTGAGCGCGCCCGACGGCGCCGGACCTGGGCCGGGCACCCCGCCGGCCGAGGGTGAGGCCATCAGGATCGAGGGACTGCACAAGTCGTTCGGCCCCAACGAGGTGCTGCGCGGCATCGACCTGTCGGTGGCCACGCACGAGGTCATCTGCCTGATCGGCGCGTCCGGCTCCGGCAAGTCGACGCTGCTGCGCTGCCTCAACCTGCTCGAGCCGATCGACTCCGGGCGGATCAGCCTGTGGGGGCAGGAGATCACCGGGGCAGGCGTCGACCAGAACCTGGTGCGCAAGTACGTCGGCATTGTGTTCCAGTCGTTCAACCTCTTCCCGCACATGAGCGTGCTGCGCAACATCACGCTGGCGCCGATGAAGGCGCGCAAGCTCCCCCGGGCGCAGGCGGAAGAAGAGGCACGCGCGCTGCTGACCCGGTTCGGGCTGCTGGACAAGCAGTACGACTACCCGGACCGGCTTTCCGGCGGGCAGCAGCAGCGGGCGGCGATCGTCCGGGCGCTCGCGATGCGGCCGCAGATCATGCTGCTGGACGAGGTCACCAGCGCGCTGGACCCCGAGCTCGTGGCCGAGGTGCTCGACGTGATCAGGGAGCTGGCGGCGACCGGCATGACCATGCTGATCGCGACGCACGAGATGGGATTCGCCCGGGACATCGCGAACCGGGTCTGCTTCCTCGCCGACGGCACGATCGTCGAGGACGCCCCGCCGTCCCGGCTGTTCACCGAGCCAAGGGACGAGCGCACCCAGAAGTTCCTGCGCCGGATCGTCGAAGCGGGCCGACTCTGACTGGCCACCGCCGCATCGACCCCGGCGTCCGGCCGCGTGTGCTTTGCGCACAATTTGCTTAGCCCAAACAACTTCTTGACAGTCGTCCGGGCTGGAGTGACGATGCGATGGAGGACCCCTGGATGCGGCGCCCCGGGATGAGCGCCTGGCCATCTGGGGCGAGGTTGGGGTAATGGCTGCTGGTCAGCGGACAGGAAAACAGCCGTCATTAGCGACCCCATCTGACCGGCCAGCCGCGAGTTCGGCACGCGCAAGCCGAGGAGTGCTGCACGGCCAGCACTCCCTGACCGTTGCTCGCGGCCCGCCCTGATCGTTCCGGCCAGCGTCGCCAGTGGCCTGGTGCGCCGCCAGACACCCAAGTCGTACGGGGGGATTCAGGACCCACCAATGAGGGAGCAGTTCAATGTGGTCGAATTCACGCCGCCCCCCGGACAGCCGCGAAGAGGATTCGTGGCTGAGCGACGCGCAGCAGAGGCGGGTCGCTCCCGCGGAGACCGAGCCGTTTGTCGCCCCGGTTCCGACCCGGATGGTCTCCAACGGCGAGTACATGCCGCACCCGCAGACCGATGACCAGAAGCATGTCGAATACCGGGTCAAGGAACTGGCCGACGAGGCAGCAAAGCGGCTCGGGACCACCCGCCGCAGGTTCCTCATGGGCACCGGCGGGCTTGCGGCCTCGTTCCTGGCGATGAACGAGGTGTACGGCAAGAAGCTCTTCAACGTCAGGCCGGTCGAGATGTACGAGACCGCTGCGTACGCCGAGAACGGTGTCCCGCAGGACGTGTTCGTCTTCGACGACCAGACGCACATCGTCCGGACCAGCATGAACGGCGGCAACGCGCTGCGGGCGCTCGCGCAGGGGCCCGGGCCGGCCTCCACGGCTGCGGGCTACACCTCTAACCCCTTCAACGGCACCGGCGGCAACCCGGCCGGGGTCGACGAGTTCGGGAACCCCTGGGCGGACTGGAATCCGGCCCAGCTTGGCCCGGCCTACCCGCCCAACTCCGGCCCGCCCACGACGGCGCTCGGCGAGTTCCACCTCGGCCAGTACATCAACAGGATGTACCTGCAGTCCCAGACGAGCATCTCGATCATCAGCAACGCGAACCTGGCCCTGTTCACGGCGCCCGGCGGCACGGTCCCCGGGCCGGCCAGCAACATCACCGAGAGCCTCGTCAGCGAGATACTCACCGGCTACCAGACGTCGATGTGCCGCGACTTCATCAACAACCTGGCCGGCTCGCGGCGGGCGTTCGCGCACGCGCAGATCTACCCAGGCGTCGGGAACCTCGAGGACCCGGCGTTCGGCGATTACACCCAGTGGCAGATCGAGTTCTGCCAGCCTGACTCGTGGAAGGGCTACAACATCGCCTACGCGGCGAGCGCGTTCCCCGGTTCCGAGTTCGCCCAGTGGCGGCTGGATGACGAGACGATCGCCTATCCCACCTACGCGGTGATCAACGCGAATAGGAACCAGCTCAGGAAGCATCCGGGATTCTTCAACATCTGCATCCACAAGGGGCTGGCAGCCTCGGGCACCCAGCCCGGCGGGCCGAACAACATCCCCGACTACGGGAACCCAGATGACATCGTGAAGGTGGCCACCGACTGGCCGCAGTTCAACTGGATCATCTACCACTCCTGCTTCCGGCCGGACTTCTGGTCGCTGCAGGCCCTCCTGGACATCCAGAACGCGGCCGGGTCGATGGCCCCGACCACGCTGACCGACAGCGACGGGCACACGGTCCCGAACATCCGGTGGTCCACGCAGTTCGCCCAGATCTGCGGCGGCAAGTACGTGGCCGGGGCGGAGCCCACGTCGACGTCCCCGTCGAGCCATCGTCCGCTCCGCAACGTGTACACCGAGCTTGGCACCACGATGGCGTCGATGATCGTGACCTTCCCCACGGCATGGGCGCACCTGATCGGCCAGCAGCTCTACTACATGGGTTCCGAGCACATCGTGTTCGGATCGGACTCGCTCTGGTACGGCGGCCCGCAGTGGCAGGTCGAGGCCCTGTGGCGGTTCCAGATCCCCGATGACATCGCCGAGCGGTGGGGCTACCCGCAGCTCACGGAGTACGACAAGCGGCAGATCCTCGGCCTGAACAGCGCACGGCTCTACGGCCTGTACGGCCGGCAGGCGGTGGGGGTCGGCGAGCCGGGGAGCCCCTACCGGCAGGGCAACCTGGCCAGATACGCGCCCCTGATGCAGCCCGGCAGCGCCATCGACACGGTGCTGGAGGGCGTGGGCTATCCGACCCCGATCACGCCGGTTGACTCGGCCGTCTCCCTGTCGGCCGACCTGATCCCGAACGACAACTTCACCAGGCTCAAGAAGCAGCGCACCGACGCGGGCGCCGGGCGCAGCAACGCCCGCTTCGGCTGGATGCGCACGCAGTAGGTCGGCGGCGCCGCGGGACTAGGGTGCGGGCCCGGTCCCGCGGCGCATCGCCGAGGCCGGGCGGCTCTGAGCCGTTCATGGCCCGGTGGCCGATATGCGCGCCCGGCTCAATTCTTCCGCCAAGATCGTGAGAATGCGTACTGTTCAGGCGAGCCATTCCGGTCTAGAGTCCGGTCAACGTGCCAATCACCGTGACATTACGCACTGGAGCGTGAATCATGCGGCGGATCTGGAGATACCCGGCCATTGTGGCCTGCGCGGCGTTGCTTGTCCTTGGCCTGGCCTCGGCAGCGCCCTCGCTCGCGGGCACTCAGCCGGGCTCCTGCGCCGCCACCGCGCGCACGCTGAACGGCACGCTCGCCGACGGCGCCACCTACGAGATCCAGGTGCCGGCGAACTGGAACTGCACGCTGTTCCTGTACAGCCACGGGTACGTGGTGCCTGGCTCGGCTAACCCGGCGCAGGATGTCGGCGACCCGGTGACCGGCGGCTGGCTGCTCGGCCACGGCTACGCGCTGGCGGGATCGTCGTACGCGTCCACCGGGTGGGCGATCCAGCAGGCGCTGACCGACCAGATCGCCACCCTGAACGTCTTCGACCAGCAGGTCGGCACGCCGACGCGGACGATCGCGTGGGGTCACTCGCTCGGCGGCATCATCACCGCCGGCCTCATCCAGGACTACCCGAACCGGTTCAGCGCCGCGCTGCCGATGTGCGGTGTGCTGTCCGGCGGCGTCGCCACCTGGAACACCGCGCTCGACTCCGAGGTCGCGTTCCAGCAGCTGATCGACCCCTCGGTCCAGGTCGTGAACATCACCGCCCCGGGCACGAACCTGGCCGCGGCGGAGCAGGCGGCCGCGACGGCGCAGCAGACCGCGCAGGGCCGGGCCCGGCTCGCGCTGGCCGCGGCGCTCGGTGACACGCCGGGCTGGTTCACCCCGCTGTCGGCCGAGCCCGCCGCGAACGACTACACCGCGCAGGAGGCCAACCAGTACCTGTGGGACACCGAGGTCGACTTCCCGTTCGTGTTCGACTTCCGGGCGGAGCTCGAGGCACGGGCGGGCGGCAACCCGTCCTGGACCACCGGCGTGAACTTCTTCAGCCAGCTGGCGCAGTCGGCCGACCTCCGCGAGGTCGTCGCGCTGTACAAGGCCGCGGGGCTGAACCTGGGCGCCGACCTGGCCCAGCTGAACCGCGCGGCCCGGGTCACCGCCGACCCCTCGGCGGTCAGCTACCTGGCGAAGTACATCAGCTTCAACGGGCGGCTCTCGATTCCGGTGCTGACCATGCACACCACCGGCGATGGCCTCGTGGTGCCGGAGAACGAGCAGGCCTACGCCAGCGTCGTGCAGCGGGCCGGCGACGCCAGCAGGCTGCGGCAGATCTTCGTCAGCCGCGCCGGGCACTGCGCGTTCACCCCCGCAGAGACCATCAGCGCGGCTCAGGTCCTGCTCAACCGGCTCGCCACCGGTCGCTGGAACGAGCAGGCGCTTCAGCCTTCCGCCCTGAACGCGAACGCCTCGGCGCTGGGTTCGGCCTACAACATCTACGAATCCGGAAGCTCGGTCGTGGCCACCGCGCCGGAGTTCGTCAGCTACCGGCCGGACGTGTACCTGCGCCCGTTCGACCTCAGCCGCTACTGGGGTGGTGCCCGGTAGCCGCTTGATCAGCGGCGGCCGGGCTTGGCCCGCTTCAGCAGCCAGTAAGTGATGAACGCGAATACGACCGCGAGCAGGATCAGCAGGCCCATGTCCGTCAGCCACGTGCTTGCGTCGTGCGTCCACACCGCATCGGGCTTCGTCCCGGGCTGGAGCACGTTGAGGTTGGCGGTGGAGGCCACCGCGCCAAAGCCCCACCGGGACGGGGATATCCAGGCCAGCTGCTCGACCCCGACCTTCCCCGCGATCGGGATCACTCCTCCGGTGAGCACGATCTGCAGCATCACCGATATGAACAGCAGCACCAGGGTGGTCTCGGAGGTCTTGACCACCGCCGAGATCATCAGGCCGATCGTCATCGACGCGATCGCGAGCACGGCCATGGCAAGCACCAGCTCGATCCAGGAGCTTCCCAACAACGATCCGTGGGCGGGCACCGGCCGGCCGATCAGCCCGACGACGGTCATCAGCGCCGCCTGAACGGCGCTCAGCGCGCCCAGAACCAGCAGCTTGGACCATAGGTAGGCGCCCGCGGACAGCCCGGCGGCGCGTTCCCTGGTATAGATCGATTTTTCCTTGACGATCTCCCTGACCGCGTTGAGCGTGCCGATGAAACAGGCGCCGATCGCAAGGATGTCGAGCACGGTTATCGCGTTGGCGTTGCCGCGCGGGCCGCCCACGAGCCCCTGGGACGAGGAGGCGGCGCGCAGAATTATGGCCAGGGCGAGCGGCGCTATCGCGAGCGTTGCGAGGTAGCCCTTGTCCGACGCGATGACCGCCAGGTAGCGCCGGACCAGGGTGGACAGCTGGCTGAGGTGGTTGCGGGCACGCGGCGGCGGCGCGATCTGCCGCGGGCCGGACGACGGGACGACCGCGTTCGCGCCGGTGGTGACGTACTGCGCGTACAGCGCGGACCGCTTGTACTCCCCGGCCCAGTCCCGGTTCGGCTCGGCGTCGAACGCCTGGAACACCTCGGCCCAGCCCGGCTTGCGGAAGTGCTTCAGGCCGTCGCGCGGCGGCCCGAAGAACGCGACCTTGCCGCCGGGAACGAGGACCAGCAGCCGGTCGCACAGGTCGAGGTTGGCGACGCTGTGCGTGACCACGATGACGGTGCGGCCGTCGTGCGCCAGCCTGGCCATCATCTCCATCACCGACTTGTCGAGCCCCGGGTCGAGCCCGGACGTCGGCTCGTCGAGGAACAGCAGCGATGGCTTGGTGAGCAGCTCGAGCGCGACGCTCACCCGTTTGCGCTGCCCGCCGGACAGCGCCGAGGCGCGGGTCTGGGCGTGCTTGGTCAGCCCGAGCTCGCCGATCACCTCGTCGACCCGCTCGTTGCGCTCCCTGGCGCTGGTGTCGCGGGGGAACCGCAGCTCCGCGGCGTAACGCAGCGCGCGGCGGGCGGTCAGCTGCGTGTGCATGATGTCCGCCTGCGGCACCAGGCCGATCCGGTGCTTCAGCTCCGCGTAGTTCTTGTAGAGGTCGCGGTTGTCGTAGAGCACCGAGCCCTCGCCCGCGGGCTGCATCCCGGTCAGCGCCCCGAGCAGCGTCGACTTGCCGGCGCCGCTGGGCCCGATCACGCCGAGCAGGCACCGCTCTCCGAGCGGGAAGCTGACCTGGTCGAGCAGCACCTTCCCGCCGGAGATGCGGACGGTGAGCCCCTGCACGTTCAGCGAGACGTCGCCGGTGTCGATGAACTCGACCAGCTCCTGGCCGACCACATGGAAGGTGGCGGGCCCGATGCTGATGATGTCGGCCTCGGTCACCGGGGCCGACGGGACCCGCTGCCCGTTGACGTACGTGCCGTTGTGGCTGGACAGGTCGGCGATCTCGTACCCGCCGCGGCTGTCGCGGCGCAGTTCGGCGTGGTAGCGGGAGACGCTGAGGTCGGAGACGACGATCTCGTTGTCGGTAGCCCGGCCAATCCGCAGCACCCGGCTCGGCAGCCGCATGATCGCGCTGGGCTGGCGGAAGATGCTTGATCCGCCCGGCTGCGCGGGCGGGTAGGGCCGGGCGCCCGCCTCCGGGTACGCCTGGGCGGCCGGCCGCGCCGGTGACCTCGGCGCCTGTGCCGGTGGCTGATATGGCTGGGCCGGTGGCTGATACGCCTGTGCCGGTGGCTGATATGGCTGTGCCGGTGGCTGATACGCCTGGGCCGGTGGCTGCTGGGCCGGCTGCGGCTGGGGCGGTGGCTGCTGGGCCGGCGGCGACTGTGGCTGGTACGCCTGGAATGGCGCGACCGCGGGCCGGGAAGGCGGCGCCGCGGAAAGCGGCGGCGCGATGAAGTTCGTGGGCGGTTCCTCGTCGCGAATGGGCGAGGCGACGGCGGTGGCGTCTCGCGGGGGGGCCGCGATCGAGCACCACAGCCGCTGGCCGTCATCCGGGTGGCCGAGCCGCAGCACGCAGTCCTTGGTGATCTCCACGCGCTTCACTCGCTCGGTGCCAAGGAAGGTGCCGTTGGTGCTGCCGACGTCCTCGAGCAGCCAGGTCGAGCCTTCGAGCCGGAGCACGGCGTGGCGCCAGGAGACCCGGGCCTCATCAATCACTATGTCCGATTCCGGGTTGCGGCCGACGCTGTAAGTCCGGCCAGCTGCCAGGCTGCGATCCGATCCCTGCGTGCGGACCACAAGTGCCGGTGTATTTGACGAGATCTCCCGCCCGATCGTCATCTCCCAACTCTAGAGCGACGTGACGCAAATAATCACCTGTCCGGGCTGGACATGCCCAGAACGGGCCACTTCGTAGCGTCCCGTTCGGCCCCGGTTTCGGATACCGTCTGGGGTGATTGGAGGAGGGCGGGTGAGCGACGAGTTTCCGCACGCATTCAGCGAGTTCGCGATTGGCTCGCAGATTGCTGGCTATCGGCTCGAGGAGCAGATAGGCCGTGGCGGGATGGCGGTCGTCTTCCGCGCTCATGAAGCCCGGCTTGACCGGAATGTCGCGTTGAAGATCCTGGCTCCCGGGCTGGCGGCCGACGACGCGTTCCGGAAGCGGTTCATCCGCGAGTCGCGGATCGCGGCGGCCGTCGACCACCCCAACATCATTCCGGTGTTCGACGCCGGCGAGGCGGACGGCGTCCTGTTCATCGCGATGCGGTTCGTGCACGGCCCGGACGTCCGCACGCTGCTCGACATCGAGGGTGCGCTGCCCGCCGCCCGGGTCATCGACATCGTCACCCAGGTGGGGTCGGCACTGGACGCGGCGCACGCGCGCGGGCTGGTGCACCGCGACGTGAAGCCGGCCAACATGCTGCTCGACACCACCGCGGGCGGCGGGCGGCAGGACCACGTGTACCTGTCCGACTTCGGGCTCGGCAAGCAGACGCTCAACGAACTCGGCCAGAGCGGCCTCACCGCCCAGGGGCAGTTCCTCGGCACCCTCGACTACATGGCGCCCGAGCAGATCGAGGGCCGGCGGGTTGACGGCCGCGCCGACCTGTACGCGCTCGCCTGCGCCGCCTTCGAGCTGCTCTCCGGGGCGCCACCGTTCCGCCGCGGCGCGGGGATGGCCGTGGTGTGGGCAAAATTGTCCGAATCCCCGCCGCTGCTCAGCACCCGCCGCACGGACCTGCCCGGCGCGGTCGATGGCGTCATGAGCCGGGCGATGGCAAAGGAGCCGGACGCCCGCTTCCCCAGCTGCGGGGAGTTCGCCGCGGCACTGCGAGACGCATGCGGGCTCGGCCCGGCGGCGCCGCGGCCGCCGGCGAAGCCGCCGCGCCAGGTTACCCAGCTCGCCATGCCCATCCGGCCGCCTGCCGTTGATCAGCCGCGCGTTGAGCAGCCGCGCGCTGAGCAGCCGCGCGCTGAGCAGCCGCGCGCCGTTGAGCAGCCGCCTGCCGTTGATCAGCCGCCCGTTGATCAGCCGCGCGTTGAGCAGCCGCGCACTGAGCAGCCGGGCGCCGTTGAGCAGCCGCCCGCCGCGGCGCATCCGGCGACCGAGGTTGGCAGGCCTACTGGGGCTGACGCGGCCTTTGGGACTGGGGCTCCCGGGGATGCCGGTGCTGCCGGGAGTTTGGCGGCAGGTGGGTTCGGAGCTGGCAGGACTGGCGGGTTTGGATCTGGCGGGACTGGTGGAGCCGGTGCAGCGGCCGGCAGTGCGGGGCCGCCGACCGAGACCGGGCGGATTCCCGGAACCCGGCCAGGCGGCGCAACCAGGCCGGGGCCGACCGAGCCGGACGACGCGTATGGCGGTCTGTACCGGGAGCCGCAGTCTTCGGGCCGGGAACCGCGGTCTTCGGGACGTGGGCCGGGCGCGGTGCCGCCGGGCGGTTACGGCGCTGTTGCCCAGCCAATGCCGGGGCTCCCGTGGTGGCGCTCCCGCGCCTTCATGTCCACCGCCGCGGCAGTCGTCGTGATCGCGGTCGTGGTGGCCGCGTTCACCGCGCTGCACCATGGCGGCACCGGGTCTGGAGGCGGAGGCGGCACGCTGACCGCGGCCGTCAAGCCGCCGGGGTGCACGACGGCTGCGCCCAAGGCCAAGCAGATGTCCGGCGTGCGCACGCAGAACGCATCGGTAGGCGGCAAGCCGTTCGGCGTGGCGATCACCGCGGACGGCAAGTACTCGTTCATCTCGACCGGCAACGACGTGGTCGTGCTCAACAACCGCGGCGGCTCGCTGGCGCCGGCCCCGGTCGCGACGATCCCGGCGCAGGGCGCGAAGAAGGGCGAGGCGATCACCCCGGATGGCAAGTACCTGCTGGCCGCGGCCGGCAGCGGTGCCTACGTGATCAGCGTGCCCGAGGCCGAGGCCGGGGACGGCGGCGCCGTGCTCGGCACCCTGACCAGTCCGCACGGCGCGGGAGCGGCCGAGGTCGAGGTCTCTCCGGATAACCGCTACGCGTTTGTCACGCTCCAGGACAGCGCCGAGGTGGCCGTGTTCGACCTGCGGAAGTCGCTCGCCGAAGGCTTCGGCCAGTCTGGGCTCGTCGGCACGGTCCCGGTCGGGCAGGACCCGGTCGGGATCGCGCAGTCGCCGGACGGCCGGTGGCTCTACGTGGCACAGGAGGGCACGCAGACCCCGCCGGCCGAGGGAAGGCTGTACGTGCTGAGCGCGAGCCGGGCCGAGACAGACCCGGGCAAGGCGGTTCAGACGTCGGCAGTGGCTGGCTGCGGGCCGGCCCGGGTCATCGTGTCCGGCAACGGCGACGAAGTTTGGGTCACGGACCGGGAGAGCAACGCGCTGGTAGCGTTCTCGGCCGCTAAGCTGCTCACCAAACCGGAGCATTCCCTCATCGCCAGGGTCAATGTGGGGCAGAACCCGATCGGGGAAACCTTCATCAGGGGCGGTACGCGGATCATGGTGGCCGACGCCAACCTCAGCAACTATCCCGGGGCCTACACCCTGACGCTGGTCAGCACCCAGGCGGCGCTGCAGGGCGGTTCCGGTGCAGTGCTCGGCGTGATGCCATCGTCCGGCCAGAAGCCGCGCGAGCTCGGCCTGGAGCGGGGCGGGACCCTGCTGGTGTCAGACAGCGGATCCGGCCAGCTGCAGGTCATCGATACGGGGAGCCTGCCATGACCACATACGGATACGGCCAGCCGAGCCGTCGGCGGCACCCGGTGCGCGTGATCATCATCGTGCTGATCGTGCTGATAGCCCTGCTGGTCGCTGCGGACTTCGCGGCACGGGCCTTCGCCGAGAACAAGGCGGCGTCCGAGATCCAGCAGCAGGGGTTCCCCAAGAAGCCGAGCGTGGACATCGAGGGGTTCCCGTTCCTGACCCAGGTCGCCGCGCACCAGTTCCACGACATCCAGATCAGCTCCACCAACGACACCGAGGGCCCGCTGGACATCTCGAGCATCGACGCCTCACTCAAGAACGTGCACATCAACGGGGCGTTCAGCGGCGGCACGATCGGCACCCTCTACGGGACCGCGTCGATCACCTTCACCGCGCTGGCGAACGCGATGACCTCGCAGGCGGGCTCGCTCGGGCAGCTTGCCAACGCCGGGCTCAAGTTCTCGGCGGCGGGCCCGAACGAGGTGAAGGCCTCACTGAACGTAGTGGTGTTCAGCGGCACGGCGGTCTGGCGGGTGACCAGGACCTCCGGGAACGCCATCAACATCCAGCTCGTCTCGGCCGGCGGGCTGCCGGCTTCCCTGCTCAGCCCCATCAGCGACATAACGCTGAACCTGCCGAAGCTGCCGCTCGGCCTTAAGATCCAGAGCATCAGCGTCAACTCCTCTGGCCTGGTTGGGGTGCTGACCGGCCAGAATGTAAGCTTCGGCAGCTAGGGTCGGCGGCGTCGCCGCGTTACGGGAAGTCGGTTTGATTAAGTGCGCCTGACGATCATCGGCGGCGGGGTCATGGGGCTGATGACGGCCTACTACGCGGCACCGCTGGCCACGAGCGTGACCATCCTGGAGAAGAGCCGGGTCGGCGACCCGGCAACCGCGTCGTTCTCGCTGACCCGGTCGGCCAGGAACGACTATCTCGATCCGGAGTACGCGCGGCTGGCCTACGAGTCCCGGCGGCTGTGGCTGGAACTGCAGGCGACCTCCGACAAGCCGCTGCTGGTCGACTGCGGCTGCCTGAACCTCGCCAAGCGCACCGTCACGCCCGACCTGGCCAGCACGCACGCGTTCCGCAGCTACGCCGTGCTCGAGCAGCTGCAGCTGCGCCGCGAGGCGTTTTCAGCGGACGATCTGCGGTGCCGGTTTCCGCAGTTCGACGCCGACGCCGGGCGGCTCGACGTGGACGCTGGGTTCGTCGACGTCCCGGCGGCAACCTCGTTCCTGCAGACGGCGCTGCGCGCCCACGGCGTGCAGGTCATCGAGCACGCAGCGGCGCGCCGCATCATCAGATCGGACGGCACCTGGACTGTCGCCACCGACGCGGGCCCGGTCGAGTCGGACGTCCTCGTGATCACCGCCGGGCTCGGCACCAACGAGGTGCTGGGGCTCCTGCCGGGCTGCGAGGTCCGGTTCCCGCTGCGGCCGGACCGGCCGTCGCAGTCCAAGTACTTCATCCCTGCCGCCGCGGACCGGGATCGGTTCACCGAGCGGTCGCTGCCGGTGTTCGCCTACCTGGACATCGGCATCTACGGGCATCCGCTCTATGACGGGAAGACGCCGGGAGTCAAGATCGGCTTCTACAACCCGTCGGACGTGGCGAGGGCGGACAGCCCGATCCACAGCGTCGAGGACTTCGTGGCCGAGTGCATGCCGTCGCTGCGCGACGCGACGGTGGTCGACGTCGCCGAGGCAAGCGGCGCTGACGTGTGCTTTTACGACCTGGTGGCCGACGACGAGTTCATAATCGGACCAGTGCCCGGCCCGGCTTCGGTGTTCACCGGGGTCGGCTGGCGGGGCACCGGATACAAGTTCGCGCCCTGGGCGGGCCTGGTGCTGGCCCAGCTCGCGCTGCAGCAGGGGACGGTGTACGACATCCGGCGGTTCGCGCCCGGCCGGTTCGCCGGCAACGGCCCCGGCCCGGCCGGGACAGGCACAAACTCACCCGCCGGATAGCGCGCACTCTCACCCGCCGGATAGCGCGCACTCTCACCCGCCGGATAGCGCGCACTCTCACCCGCCGGATAGCGCGCGCATTATTGGCGTAAGGCTTTCTCATTTGTATTGCACTGAGAAAGCCTTACGCCAATTAACGCTCCGGGTATGGGTCGCTAGCTCACGCCGACGTTGAAGTTGAAGTCGCCAATGTGGAATGACAGGCCGAAGCCGCCGAAGTGGTGGATGATCAGGGCCACCACCATAATGAGAAGGATCGCTACGAGAAGCCAGAACAACCAGACGAGGAAGCCCGGTATGGACCACCGCCATGTACTCATGGCCGTTTCAACTTCCCCGCCAAACCGGGAAGCATGCGGGGATTTGCTGAGTATTTTACGAAGTCGGCGTCATTGGCCGCGCCCGGCCCGGCCCAGCGTGCCTGACCTGCGCGGCCGCGGGTAGCTGCTAGGCCCGGCCGCTGATTCCCGCTGTGAAGCCGAGGATCGCGGCGGCGAGCGGGCCCGGGGTCTCGAGCTGCGGCACGTGCCCGGTGTCCGGCAGCATCCGGAACTCGGCGCCGGGGATGGCGGTCGCGTAGGCCAGGCCATACTCCGGGTCGACGATCCGGTCGCTGGCTCCCCAGAGCACGCACGTGGGCACCTTGATCTGGGGGAGCCGCGCGTTCAGGCCCTTCTGCGCCATGTCGGTGCCGGCGTAGACCGCGAGCGCCTCGCGATTGCCGGCCATCACGCGGCGCTGTTCCTCGCTCATCGCGGCAGGGTTGATCCGGAACGCGGCGGGGTGGTGGTAGCTGAGCTCCGCCACCTGGTCCAGCGTGAGGGAGAAGAAGTCGGCGACCGGGTGCCCCGGGACCTCTATCCCTACGGCGTCGACCAGCACGAGCCCGGCGATCCGGGTGGATCCGGCCACCGCCATGTCGGCGGCGATCCAGCCGCCGACCGAGTTGCCGATCACGGTGACGCCGTCGAGCTCGAGCTCGTCGAGCAGCGCGGCGTAGAGCCGGGCGAGGTCTGCGATCGTGCTGAGACCGTCCGGGCGCGGGGTGCCGCCGAACCCCGGGTGCACCGGGACGATGACCCGGGCGGGCCCGGTGTCGGCGAGCAGGTCGGCGAAGCCGGTCACGGACTGCGGCCCGGCGCCGCCGTGCAGCAGCAGGAAGACGGGCCCGGCGCCGCGGTCGGTGTAGCTGACCGGGGTCGCGCCGATGCCGTCCGCGGTTACGGTCCGGGTCGCGGCGGCGGGGGAGGCGTAATCGGTGGCCGGGACGGTGGCGTAGCGGGCCATCACGTCCACGACAGCCGCGGGGGTCATCGGCTGGCCGGCCGCGATCATGTCGCGCAGGTCCCGGAAGTACTGCACGTACAGATCAGGCGTGAACGTGTTGAGCAGGACCGCTGGCTCGCCGGTGGTATTGCCGAACGTATGCGGCGCGCCGGGCGGGACCATGACCAGGGTTCCGGCTGGGGCGTCGTAGGACGCGTCGCCGACCGTGAACCGCGCCGTGCCGGACACCACGTAGAAGCCCTCGTCATGCCGGGCGTGCCGGTGCTGCGGTGGCCCGTCGGTGTGCGGGGCGATGGTGATCTCGCCGAGCCCCAGCCGGTGCGACGTCGTGCTGCCGTCCTCCAGGATGCGCATCTGAATAGGCCCGGAGAGGGCGACCTCGCCCCCGTGCGGCCCGGTAATCGAGACTTCGCTCATGACGGTCTCCTCATTTATGAGAGTGGCTCTCATGAGGAGGGTAGACTCACATCAAGGCTTATGCAAGTATACTCTCATGATGAGAGACTGCTTCATCTGGACTGGGGCCCGCGGCCGATGACTATGCGCCTGAGCACGGGCCGGTCCAACCAGAAGGAGCGGACCCGCTCCGCGATCGTCGCGGCGGCACGTGATGCCATCGCCGCCGGACACGAGATCACGATGCCGGACGTGGCCCGGCGGGCACTGGTGTCCGAGGCCACCGCGTACCGGTACTTCCCGGACCTCGCCTCGTTGCTGCGCGAGGCGCTGACCGTAATTTGGGACAGCCCGGAACACGCTATGGCGCCGATGGCCGGATCCGGTGACCCGGTGGAGCGAATCGGCTTCGCCACCGAGGTTCTAATGCGCGAGGTGCTGGCGCAGCAGGCCGCCGTGCGGGCGCTGATCGCGGCCTCGGTCACCAGGCCGACCATGGCCGGGGTGCGCCCAGGCCGCCGCATCGGCTTGATCGACGAGGCGCTCCGGCCGCTGAACGCAACGATGGCGGAGCGGCGACCGGTGGAGTTTGCCCAGCTCAAGCGCGGTCTCGCGATCGTGGTCAGCGCCGAGGCGCTGTTCAGCCTCACCGACCTGCTCGGGCTGGCACCCGAGGCGGCCGT